>Ga0307515_10001222_pt1 | contig 58747 bp, 43 predicted proteins | sample 17_EM_MG_FD_194513 | JGI IMG/M metagenome (GOLD analysis project Ga0307515, IMG submission 194513) | Populus trichocarpa ectomycorrhiza microbial communities from riparian zone in the Pacific Northwest, United States - 17_EM | ecosystem: Host-associated > Plants > Roots > Unclassified | place... | reverse complement strand
TATATAGATCCTTATTACCTTTACGTCTTTTTATTTATAGAACTAGGTAAAATTAACAGTATAAGTGCATTTAATATTATCTAGGTTAGGGCGTATCTGGTTCTCCAGTGCTACGGCTAGGCTAGTACGACTTAGTCGGCCTAGGGGGGTAGAAATAAGGCGGCGGCCCTATATAATACGCGCGGGAGATAGATATAAGGTTGGGCGTTACAGTGGCGTAGTTTCTATTATTTGGGTCTCGGTAGTTCTATAGCCAGTCCTTACTATAACGCGAGCTATAGTGTGCGTATATAGTATATAGCTTAGTTCTAGGTATTAGGTTAGGTAGCTAGGGTTTAAATAGTACCTAAGTTAGGGTTAGATTCTTAATAGTAGCGGCGCGAAGTAGACCTTTTTTCTTAGTCTCGGCAGGGCTAGCTAGCCCATTATTTTAGTCTTAAGTGCTAGGGTAGTCTAGTCTTCCACTATTTCGTTTCTTTGCAGCTATATAGGCTCCCCTTTATTAGGAACATCTTTTACTATTAGGGCTTTATATATAGTCCTAGGCACTAGGCTTAGTAGTGCTGAGTATTTATATAGGGCGTCCCTGCTAACGTCGGTTATCCCCTATAGGAGGTAGTGCCTAGAGTAGTAGTCTAAGTTGAAGCGGATCTTAAGTTTCCTAAAGCTGGGACAGAGCTCGTGCTTTTAAAGCTAGGGTATACCTAGGATAATTAGGGTAGTGGGTAAGAGTTTAGTAATAAAAAAGAGTATAGCTTTAGTATAGAGGCCGATTAATATTTAGGCGGTGAAGTAGTCTATAATAAACAAAGTTAGGATACTATTTACGAGGCGCAGTAGCCTAGGTGCCAGCAGCTTCTTAGTTATAACGTTATACTTTCTTATAATAGACTCTACGTTAGCAAATGCTATTATAGTACTACTGGAGTTCACTAGGCTTACTATATTAATATAAACTTAGGGGTATAGATTACGTAATAAGGAGAGTTAGGTTTAAATAAGGATTAATTTCTTATTACTATTTACTAATCTAAGATTAAGTAGTAGTTTACTAATAGAAAGGACTAATTAATTTAGTAATAGGGACCTAATCTTCTTATCTTCCTCCTTATATGGTTTAAACCCTTAGATATAACTTAGTTTAAGGGTCTACCTTTTAACAACTAGGGTATAGGGCTATCTTAGCGGGGCGGTCCAGTATCCGTCTAGCTGGCAGTATTAGTCTTAGTTTTAGTTAGGGTATAGAAAGACAATACCTCGCCAATAATATGGCTGTGTTTATATTCGCTAGCGCAAAGTCACTAATACTAGGCGTTGTTAACGGGTTGGGCTCCTATATAGGGTATAGTTTAGAGTAACTAAGCCGTAGGGTTAAAGGGGGGGGGTTGTCCGCTGTGGCTATAATAGGCTCCGCGGTCGCCGCGTTTATAATAGACTCTATAGTCGCCGTATCTATAGTTATTAGTTCGCGTTGTTTAATAGGGTAGTATTAGAACTAGGTTTACTATCTTAGCGGGGTTATAGGTATTCTTTTAGTGGCTAGGTAGGCTATAGGCAAGGTATAGTCTATTATTAACGCGGCGCTTACACTCCGTGTCTAAGATTCTATTAAGGTTTATAGGTTCTTTAGTTATTGCTATAGTTAAGGTTAATATAGGGGCAGAGGCTTAAGTAGGTAGGCGGTGGTTGGCGTTCTTCTTAAGGTTGGCTTAGTGTGTATAGTTCGCGAGGTTCTTAGCAAATATATCTATTTACTTACTCCAACCTATATAGTTGCTGTTATTAATTTTATAGGTAAGTTTAAGTACCAGCTCTTCCATCTTTAGAGAGATAAACTTTTAGAGTAGGTCCACCTTCTATTTATTTATCTTCTTAGCGCGGACTATTAGCTTATTAAGCTTTCCCTTCTAGGACTAGTAATTACGCTCGCCCTAGGGGAAATAGTTAAGCTTGTTTTTTATAACTTGGGTTATATTAAGGACCTTATAGTAGGCAGTAAGGTCTTTAAGCATATCTTCCTTAGTAGGCCATTTCTATATAGATGTGTTATTTGGGTTTTTGTGTATAAGCTCTAGGCCCTGCTTAATAAACTCATAGGCCTTATTCTTTAGCATATCCGAGATATAAAGGATCTAGGACTAAACTGTATTAAAGTAGTCCTAGTCCCGGTTAAAGACTCCCTTAATCTTAATATGCTAGGTCTTAAAATTAGCTTATTATTCTAGTAGGGTGCCTTTTCCGCTAAATATTAGCGGGTTTTTAGATCTCTGTTTTTTCTGCTAGGTTACTACTATTATTATAGGGGTTAATTATTTTAAAATAGTAATAGTCTCTACCTAGGAGTTAATAGTTCCTATCTAAAAAGCGATAAAGGCATTAAAGTTTTTATTAGCTTTTTTGTTGGCGGTGTTTATATTATATATACACTATAGTCCTGCTTTAATATTGCTAAGGAACTCGTTAGTATAGTTAACAAGAGTAAGGTAAGCTTTAGTAGGCTTAAAGGTCTTAGGGTACGGTAGGGAGCGGCGGATTGTTTACGCGATATTAGGGTATATCTTTATAAAGAGGTCTACGAAAACATCGCGGGGGTTCTAGGTTTTGGCCTTTTTGGCGTCATTAGTGTTGCCTATTTAGGTATTAGGTAAAAACTAAGGATCGTTCTAGGACTGTGCTGGGGACGTGTTGGTTTTAGTAGGGGCGTGCGTAAGTCGCGATTGCTCTAGGGCGGAGGTTAATTGGCTAGGGTATAGGGAATTAGTAATTATAATGGGGCGCAAATTAAAGATACTATAAACTATTATAGTGCTATAATAAAGTAGACTAAATAACTACGTTATGGTATAAAGAGGGGAAGAAGGTGGAAAGGGGGTATTATATATAAATAGTAGGGCCGGCCGCCAAGTCGCTAGTAATGGGCTAGCTAACAGTAGGAAATAGTACGAGATAGTATAAAACAGTATACGTTAGGTTAGTGCCGTGACATCTAGTAGTATTATTTTCCGACTATAGTATGCCACTAGGTACTATCTATCTTAATATTTTTATATAAAGTATACCCTTAGTGTAAAGTTTAATACATTTATCTTTATAACCGTCTCTAAACCTAGTTAATAGATTTTAAGAACTGGCTCCTAGGTAAATAACTTTTTAACTTTTTTAAATAACTCTTACTATTCCTCCCCCTATGCCTATAGTTCTTCTTTCTTTATTAATCGCGTAAATGGTTTAATATTCTTTAACCATTACGCTATAAACCTTCTGCAGTAATTATAAAACCCAAAAAATAACCTTAGCTATATTACATTCTCTAGTTCTTATTAATTCACTATAGCCTTAATCTTTTTTAGATCTATATTAAGTTGGCCTAGTTTAATAATAAATTTAACGAAATTGGTCTTCCTAGTAAAGAACTCGCATTTTTTAATTACTACTAGCATCTATTCTTCTTATAGTCTCTTTAAAACCTATTTAATATATTCTCCGTATTCTTCTTTAGTTATTAAGTAGATTATAATATTATTAAGGTATACTATAATAAATTTATCTAAGTGTTCTCCTAATACATTGTTAATACGCTTTTAGAACGTTACTAGTGCGTTTATAAGCCCAAATTGTATAACTAATAGTTTATATAGTCCTTCCTTTAACCTAAAGGCTGCCTTCTATTTATCGCCTTCCTTAATCCTAATTTAATGGTACGCCTATCTTAGATCTATCTTTATAAAGATTTATACGTTACCTATATAATCTTAAATTTTGCTAATTAAGGGTAAAGGATACCTATTCTTTTAAGTAATGCTATTTAACTGCCTATAGTTAATACATAATCTAAGTTTCTTATTCTTCTTTAGTATAAACAGTACTAGATAACCTACTAATAACTATAATAGTCTAATATATCCCTTTTATAAGTTTTCCTAAATAAACTCTTTAAGTGCTCTAAACTCTTCTTCTATAAGCTTATAGGTTAAAAAGAACCTTAAACTTATTCCTAGTTCTAACTCTATCTTACAGTCCTATATTATATAATCTACTAGCTTTTTACTTTCTAGGCTTTATAGTTTCTTGCTATACTTATAGTATTTCTTTAGTATATAACTTAAGCCTCGCTTAGTCTCTTTATATATCGCTCTAACTTAGTACTATATTAACTTAGTTTACTATTATATTATGCGGCGTTAAGTATCTTTAATATTAACCTAACCTATAATCTAATTAATTCTTAGGTTATATTCCTATAACTAAGGTATACCTAATACTACCTTATCCCGTCCTAATAGTAGGATATTAAAAGACATTTTAATTTATCTTCCTTTAATAGTTATTTAAATAGGTCCTATTTTAAGATTAATAATCCCTCCTCTATAGGCTATTGGATCTCCTAAAATTATAATTAATAAGTAAGGTTATTCCTTCTATTTATAAGGTAATCCTATTCTCTTAACTACTATTAGTAAGATATAGTTCCGCATTACTCTACTATCTATTAATGCTTTAAACTACTAATCTTACTATTTAACTTGTAAATTTAGGTATTGTCCTTAAATTTCTTTAAGGGTCTAAGGCTCTACTATTAGCTCTCTCTAGTTTTATAGGCCTTTACTTTTCCTAACTATTAGCTGCTTAATCCTATTACACTTAGCTCGTTCTTTAGCTAATACCTAGTTCGCTTTTTATCTTTAATATACTATAAATATATATTTTCTAGGTATTCCCACCACTATTATCTATTTAAGTATTCTTTTATAAGGAATTTTCCTGGTTAAAGTATTAAGTCTCCTTCCTTTTAAACTTCTGCTAGATGCCATCTATGTATATATTTAGTATTCCTATACTATTGCTTATTTAGCGCCCAATATATCCTTATAGGGTATTTTTAATTCTTTTCTTTTAGGTTTTTATATATCTTATATATATCATCCATATATATAATCCATGATAGCGTATAGTGTACTAGGTACTTTAGGTTAACTCTTAACTTATCTTTTTCTTTAAGTTTAAACCTTTACTATATTAATTTAAACGTTATAACTTCGTTTATAGGTACTAAGATGCGTCTCTTACTCCTCTAGTCCTCTAATTATTTCTCTAGATCCTTTAATATTATAATTAAGGCTCCTTTAATATAAGTTATGGCCTTTTCTATAATAGGGTAGTTTTAGATAACTCGTTCATCTAACTATATATAGAAATCTTTCCACTTATCGTTATATTATTATCTATACCACTTTTAATATAGCTATTAGAGTGTATACGGCTTATCCGTAAAGAAATATCTTCTTATTACTGCGTTATAACAGCCCTTTATATATTATTCCTTAAACCTAATAGGGATCCCTAGATCCTCTTTATTTTCTAGTTTAATAAGCCACTTAGCTCTTAGTATGCCTGCCCTAGGCCTATTAGTAATTCTTTATACCAGTGGTTTATCCTTTATACGTCCTAATATACTAGATCTCTTATCTAGTTTCTATTCTTATTATGCGATAATTCTTTACTTAAATTCTTCTATAGTTTTTTTTGGTTTACGTCTTATAAGTAAATCCTTAAAGTCTTCCTACTTCTTAATCTTAGTATTATATTCTTTAATAGTCCTTATTTGTGTCTAGAAATCTTAGTCCTATAGGATTCTTAATCCTAAGCTTGCTTTTATCTTAAGCTTTACTTTAGCCTTAGTTTAACTAGGCTTGCTTAGTGTTCTTATCTTATCTTAAGAGTCTTATACCTTTAGGAAACTTTATCCTAAGCTTATTTATATATTATTAAACTAAGCTATTACTCTGCTCTATTGGTTATCGTCTATTATAGGTCTTTAAGCTTACCTTATCTTGTCTTAAGAATCTTAGTTATCTCGCATCTCGTCTTAAGAATTTTAAGCTTTTGGCCTTTTGCCTTTATCGAGTACTAAAGTAGTTCGCTATTCTACTTCTCTTGCGTCTTGTAAAGCAATAGATATTATATCTAGTGGGGTCTTAATCCTAACTAATATTCCTTATTCTATAATAGAATTATTTTTTACCTCTTATATAATATCTCTAAGGTCTATATACTCCTAGTAAGCTGCCCTTATTACCTTATCGTTATAGAATGTTTCGCCTATATTAAATTCATTGTCTTTAATATCTGATCTGTGAACTAGTTTATTAGTTTCTCTATATTCTGCTAAGTGTAGCTTTTATAGCTAATAGCTTGCGCTATACTTAGCGTCCTTATAAATTTGGCGTGCGTTATTGTAATAAAATACAAAACTTTTAATTAAATATTCTTTTGTTCCTTATAGTATATTATTATCCCTTTATACGTATATATTGTCTACTAGTCTTATCCCTTTTACTATATAGTAACTCTGCCTACTTCTATAATCTTTAATATAGTAACCCTATTTTCCGTAATTTATATAAGCTCCTTCTTTAAACTATTTTTCCTGCTATAGAGTTCGCCTAAACATCTTCTGCTACTAAGATCCCTAGTTTAGCCTCTACTCTTTAAACCTTTAATTACTTAATCCTTGTCCTCTAGGTTTCTATAGTCGCTTATTTTATTTCTTGTTTTCTTTAATACTACTTAGGTCTATTAGTTCTGCACCATACTATAGTTTTTAACTTTAACTCTATTATTGCGTGCTTTGCGCCTTATATAACTATAGAACTTTATTCTAACCCTTCTTAGTCTGTTCTCTCTAGTAGATCCTATTATTAATCTTAATTACTTAATTAATTAAATTCCTAAAAGTATCCGTATCTTCTATTAGAATAATTACGTCCTAGACTTTTGCCTTAAGTCCTTACTTATACTGTGCTATAAGCGCCTTATTGTTTCATTTGACCTATATTGCTAATATTTAAAACTACGTTATATATTTAATTACTAAAGTCCTTTATACTAGGTTTTAAAGCTTTCTTTCTACTATAGTAGTTACCTCTAGGTCTCTAAATATTTGCATTAATTATTCCGCGAACCCGTTCTAACTTAAGAATATATACCATATTTCTTAGTTAGTGGTCGTTATACTATATTCTTACATTTCCGTAAGGTAAGGTTTAAACTACTTAAGTGCCCTCCCTATTAAAAATAATCCTATATAAGCGACTTAATCTATAAGTATTCCTAGTTTAACTCCTTCTTACGTAACCTTAAAGTGCATTTACGTAAGGAATCCCTTAAGCTTTAACTTTTCTCCTAAGAATCGCTTAATTAAGGGTAACTTAACCTTAGCTGCTCTAATCCTACTAATTCTTTCTTTAAGTATCTTATTATTGTCTGTTAATTAATTAACTATTTCCTATAGCTATCTAACAGTAACTAGCTAAGAGTCAGCGTCTTTTACTATACTGGTGTCGTTACCTAATCTTAATATAGTTGCTGCCGTTAACGGCGTTGTAGCTAGTGCTTTTGGTGGCATATTATTCGACTTTCCGTCTTTAATACCGTAATTATGTAGTAATTATGTAACGGAGCCTGGTAGTAGGTACTACGGTGGGCTTATTAATAGGCTAGGTGTATAGGCAATATAAAGTAAAGTTAACAATATAATAATAACTAGTGGAGTGGTTGCCTAATAGATTAACTCCTATTGTATTCTAAGAATTACTATAAGGAAGGAACTATCTAGGTAGGGACTAAGGGTCCTTAAATATACAACTGTACTCCTATAAAATCCTCCTTGTATATAATATATATATACTCTATCTACTCCGTTATAGATTATATAGATCCTATAGATCATATAGATCATATTATATGACCTTAGTTACTATTCCTCATTATATAGTTCTATCAGCTCTATCCTAAACCGTGCTTATATTAACCAACTAGCTTCTTCTAACTCCTCTCTAAGTAGTTATAATATTGTACTTAAAGCGTCCGTAATAATAAAACCCTAAGATAAATTAATTAGGGAACTAGACAACTATTAAGAATAATAAGTTATATATATTTAGTATTAGAGACGGAGCGAACGTTATAGGATAAACAAATGTTTACTTTAGTGCACTTTAAGTAAGAGGACGGTTATTATAAAGATGGGTTCGCTAACGCAATATAGACTAACCCCTCTTTAGAATAGTAAGAATACGGAGATAGCATAATCTTACTAAGAGATAGTATTGCAGCAATAGTATAGATGCGACGAGCAGTTAAGGATAAAGAGATTGCTTTAGGTATAATAAGCAATAATATTAACCAAATTAATTAGATAGATATTACACCTTTAGTAAATAACTTAGAGATACTAGGAATCTTTAAGGATAAAGATAAAGAGGAGGGAGATAGTATTATGGACGCTTTAAGTATAATATTATAACTACTTAGAGAGGAGTCAGAAGAAGCTAGTTAGTTAATTTAAGCATAGTTTAGAATAGAGCCGATAAAACTATATAACGAGAAATAGTAACTAAGGTTATATAATATAATCTATATAATCTATATAATCTATATAATCTATAATAGAGTAAATAGAGTACACGTATATTATATATAAAAAGGATTTTATAGAAGTACGGTTGTGTATTTAAAGGACTATAGTTCCTTCCTTATAGTAATTTTTAGAATATAATTAGAGTTAATCTATTAGGCAACCACTCCACCAGTTATTATTACGTTGTTAACTTTACTTTATATTACCTATATACTTAGCCTATTAACGAGCCTACCATAGTACTTGCTACAAGGTTCCGTTATACTAGTCCCCTTCCTATAGCAGTCCGTCTAGTTCTTATTATACTAAGGAGAATATTAGTAAAAATGCTAATGCTTTTAGGAATAAGAGTGCTAATAATACTGCTAATAATAATAATAAGATAGAAGAAAAGGCTCTTATTACTACTTCTAGTATTTAAGTTATTATCTTATTCTTTCCTTCTTTTTATAAAATAGCTTTATATAGTGCCTCTTTAGTACCTCTAGGATAGCCGAGTACTAGAAATTAACTTTATATTTTAGGGATACCTTTACTCTAAGCTTCACTAATAGTCCGTATAAAAGTAGTATATTATTATAATCCCTATATATAATAAACGGGTAATATTCCTATAAGTACTTTATAATTTCTTAAATTTTCTAATTCTTTATAGGCTGCCCTTTTGCTCCTATTTATATAATTAACTTTACTATATATCTCTAGTGCTAGACTAAATACTCTCCTTTTATTTCTAAAAATCCTTCTAAATCCCTAGGGCCTCTTTTCTAAGTACTATTACTTATTCTTAAACAGCGTCTTCTTTAGATAGTATCCTTAGTGGTTCTTATATAGATCTCTATAGGCTTTTGTTAAGGGGATTTTAGTATCCCTATTATAACGGTAAAACATTTCTATTTTTAATGCCTATGCTTAACCTTATAGTTTTAATTTATAGGGTCTTCCCTATTATCTTATCTATGGTATATTTAAAACCGTTACTAAATCTTCTATTTTGGTCCTTAGGAAGGGTTTAATTACCATATTATATTTTAGCTAAAGGTGCTCCTTAGGTTCCTAACTATTATATACTTAAAAGTATTCTTCTTAATAAACTAAAAAGTTGTGCTTCTTTTAACGCCATCTTTAGTCTAAAATATCTTCTATATTCTATTCTAGTTCCCTATTAATTTTACTAGGTAGGGGTAGTTCTATACTATCTCTTTTCTAGTAGAGCTTTAGTAAGTAAACATAAAATATAGAATATATTAAATATAATTTTAGTAATTCTAATTTATAGGCTTAATTTCCTTTAGTTTTCCTAACTATCTTAAAGGGTCTAAGCCACTGGTAATCCAGCTTCTTCTTAATACGTTTTATTTAGATATTTTTTATAAATAGCAAAACTTCGTCTCCTATTTTAAATTCTTTTAGTATATTTTTTTATTATAGTACCTTTTTTATACAGCCTAGGCGCCTAGTAAATACTTCTTAAGTTCTTCTCTACAAATTCTTAATTGCTTAATTCTCTTAGACGCTGCTAATACCTCCCTTTTAGGAATAATATCCCTAACGTTCTAGGGATTATTTACTTTTACCCTAAATAGTACTTTATAAGGGGTCAATTTTATACTACTATAGATGCTTATATTATATATATACTGCGCTAAAGCTAACTATAGTATCTAATTATTCTATTAATAATTAATATAGCAGCGGAGGTAGTATTCTAATAACGTATTTAGACGCTTTATTAGCCTATCTATTTATAGATAAAAGGCAGTGCTTATCCTTTGCCGTATTTTTAATAAGAGATAGAATGAAAACTAAAATACGCTGTTAAATATAGTACCTTTATTAGATACAATTCCCCTTAGTATACTAAATAAAAGCTACTATTCTAAAAACAAGTCTGCTAGTTCTACTACTATATTTATTATTATAATAGTAAAGTACCCTAGAAACTTTATATATCTATTAATAATTACTAAAATAGCGTTAGCAACTTCTTTAGTTCTTATTTTAGTAGGGGGTAAGCCTATAATAAAATTTATTATTAATTCTAATATAGGTCTCTATAGAATAAGAAGCACTAATAACTGGCTATATAGGCGATGCCTTAATATCTATACCCTTTAGTACATATTATATCTTGATATGTAGTTTTTAACCTCTTTAGATATTCCGTTCTAAAAGTATTTCCTTTAAATAGCCTTAAGGATTCTATTAGCAATATAGTAACCCCTAAAAGGGTTATTATAGAAAACCTTTAAATTTTTATTTTAGACCCTTTAGTCCTTTAGGATATATATAGCACCCTTAAAGTATAATAAATCCTTTTAGTCTTGTTGCTATAGTTTTTTAGTAACTTTAGCTAAGTTGGTCTCTACTATATCCTTTTACCTCTCCCTAAAAGTAAAGGCGTCCCTTTATTATACTTAAAGAAGATCTAGAAAGGTTTTATATAGATTACTTATTTTTATTTTACCTGCCACTATTATAGATATAAGGCATTACATAAGACGTTTTAAACTATTAGTGCTAGTAGACTTTACTACTATTATATAGTGTGCTACGCTACGGATAGATATTTCGCCTATCCCCTTTAGATCTGGAAACTTACAGCTAATATACTATTAAGTTAAAGGTACCGCGATACCCTTAGCATATTCGGTAAAATTCTTACTAATTTTAAGGTACGCTAACTTTATAATATCTGCTTAGTCTATAACCTAGTCTATAACTATATTCTATAGCTTTATAATTATAGCGCTTTATAGCTATATTACTAGGACCTCTACCCTACTATAAAATTCTATAGTTTTAGGAAAAGAGTCTTTTTTTAAAGCAATTTTTGCAATATAGAAATTATTTCCCCTACGCTATCCTAGATTCTCCTAGTCTTATAATTTAGACGTCTTAATAACCTATTAGCAGAGTTTATCTTTTCTAGGCGGTATATAATTTTAAAGTTATACTATAATAGTATCTTTACCTATCTAGCTTATTAACCGCTTAATACCTTTATAGTTATAAAGTGTTTTAGGTTATTATAGTCTATAAGGACTTTAATAGGATAATTGCTTTTTATATAATAATATTACTAGTGCTTTATTACTATAACTATTATAAATAGCTCCTAGTTATACGTTATATAACGCTATTTTATAGGGTTTTTTTTTACCTAAAATACTACAGGATACTATTCTGTCTTTCAATTAGGATATAATTACCCCTAGGGTAAAGCTAGATATATATGTTTTAAGGTATATATATAGCTCCTAGTAGAAGTATATTAGAATTAGCGCTAGTATAAATAAATCTTTTAACTGGTTTATAGCCTATTTAGTAGATTTCCTAAATATAAAAGGTCCTAGCTTCTTACCATTTTTAAATTCTTTTAATAGATTAGCAATTGGGAGTACTACTTATATATAAATAGTAATAAACCTTTAATAGAAGTTCGTCGTATTTAAGAATACCTATACTTCTCTAAATATTATAGGGTAGGGCTATTTCCTAATAGCGTCTACTTGGCTTTTCTCTATTAATACTCCATTAACGCTAATAATAAAGCTTAGAAATTTAATATTAGTAGTATAAAATAGATATTTACTTAATTTTATATAGAGCTTATATTCCTGTAGTCTTTTTAGTACTATTTATATATAGTATATATATATACTTTATAGTTATTAAAGTAGACTATATATATCGTATTTAATAGGCCTAAAATATTACTAGTGCATTAGTAAGCCCGAATAGTACTATTAGGTACTTAAAGTAGCCGTACCGTATTTAGAATGCTGTTTTCTACTTATTACTAGCCTTAATTTATATTTAATAGTATATACCTTTTAGACCTAATTTTATAAATATCTTTATACCTAATAGTCTATTAATAAGCTCCCCTATTAAGAGTAATAGATAGTAATTCTTTATAGTAATCTTATTTAGCGCTTAATAGTTAATATATAAATATAGGCCACCGTCCTTCTTTAGTATAAATAGGAGTAGTACTCCTGCTAGGCTTATAGAAGGTTAAATTTATCCTTTTTAAAGATTGTCCACTATATACTAATATAATGTCACTAGCTTATTTTTTAATAGGTTATATAGTAGTCTAAAAGGAGGTAACTTATTCCCTATATCTATCTCATATTTAATTAATATAGGGTTAGGTAGGGTTTTTATACCTTCTTTATTAAAAACTTCTACTAAGTCTATATATTCCTATGAAATCTCTAATACCTTAACTACGTATAGCCGGACATCTAAAAGTAAATACTCCGTATCCTTATTCTTGGGATTAAGAGTAGTATATATAATATATACCTACCCTTTTTCTTATATATAGTTTATAAAAGTCTCTTAATCCTTAACTGTAATATACCGTTAAGACTTCTAGTATTAATATAAGGCCAAAGGCCAATTAATATTAGGATTAACTTAGTAAAGCTATAGGTATCCTAAAATAAGGTTATATCCCTTAATTTCTATAATGTAGAAGTATATCTCCTATATATTTTATAAACAGTTATAGTCCTAACTAGTTATAGAAAAAGTTTATTCCCTATAGTACGGAATCCAGTAGCCTCTAATACTTTATAAAATACGCACCTGTAAGCTACTAATGTCTAAATCTAGTTCTTTTACTAGTAATTAAGAAATAAACCCTATTGTTACACTACTATCTATAAGGCAGTCCCGCGTTACTTATTTATTATTAACTTAAATAGAGACGGGAATAACTATATAGTAGCTTACTCCCTCCTTCTTTTAATTACTTAGTATTAGGGAGTAGAGATTTACTAGGCTCCCTCTTTTCTTAGCTAAGCTAATTTTTATTTCTTCTTTAAGTAGAAGCGGCTTATATAGCCCTTCTTACCGCGGTTATAATAGACGCGTATCTCTTAGTTTTGCTTATTTAGTTTAAGTTTTTACCTATTATTATTTTAGGGTTGGCTAGCGTTACTCTAGGGCTATAAAGTATATTTACGTTATCCTTCTATAGAGTAGTTAGGTTAGAATCTACCCTTATTATTAAAGCTAGGTCTAATCCTACTCTCTTTATTATTAGCGTTTCGTTCCTTTTACTTCCCTAAATAGTCTCTTTAGTATTTTTTATCCAAGTAGCTTTAGAGATAAGCTTTTCTTAAAAGGTAGGCATTTCGCCTTTCTCCTATATAGTCTATTAAATCTTAAGTTATAGCTTAATAAGTAGCTAATAAAGTTATATAGCATTATCCAATAGATCTAAGTAGGGTATATTATCTTCTAGCTCTTCTAAGTAGTTTATAAATTAGGTTACGCTTTAGCCTTCTTACTATTTGGCGTTATAGTATCGCTAGTTATAATCTATCTCTTAATTAGTAGGGTCTTAGACCTAATTAACCAACTAAGACTTAAATTCGCTAAATTTAAAGGGTATAGTAAGTTTCTTCTTATAGCGTGTTTATAAACTCTTAATAGTGCCACGTAGAAAGGTAGAAGTAATTAGTGTCTAATTATACTTATTAGAGTAATATTTCGGCTCTAGCTAAAATATAGTTTCGCATTAACGGATAAAATAATTATAGTTTTAGAGACTATCACCCTTATACTTATTAAGGTCCTTTATATAAAACTTAGGTTTTTTTAATACTATAGTGTAGTATAGCGTCGCCCCTTTAAGTCCGCTTCGCGTCTAGGGTGTCTATACTTCTCCTATTTAGAATTGCTTCTTATAGCACTTAAACCTTACTATATCTACGCAGTAGGCTTATTAGGTCTAGTTCCTAATAGTAGCGCCTAGTAGCTTTCTGTAACGGGTTCTCCCAAAAGGAATATATTAGATAAGACAGATAAAGGTTTCACTAATATCCCATTAATATCCTAGAGAAGGTATAGTTAGACAGGTAAGGGGTAAAGGGTTTTACTAATGTCTTAAAAGGATTATAAAGGGAGCTAGTTTTCCTCTAGAGAAGAGCTAGCGATTAGTCTCTAAATAGAAGAGGTTAAAAAACATTTATCCTTTAATATATAAAGCCCGTTTTACCTTTAACTTACCTTTAACTTACTTTCTACTTACTAGTAACCCTTATTCTATACTATTAATTAGATAATTATACGTTCTAGTTAAACTAGCCTCTTATAATTCTAATTACTTATAATCCATTACGGAAAGAACGTATAGCTATTAGTTAATAATAATGGGCTATACTCCTTTACCCCCTAAAGTAACGCCCTTGCCATAAAAGGCTTAGAGAGTCTCCCTAGAGGAGCGCATCCCCTCTACTTATAAAGGAGTAGACTAAAAAGCTATGGCTAGTCTATCTAACTTTACAAGACCCTTAGAAACAATTACCGCTAAGGAGTTATTAAAGTGGTTACTATACGAGACCCTATAAAAAATAAAAGAGCTAGAGATAAGTATATTAAGATTACTAGAAATAATTATAAGGATATTAAAAGGATTAATAGTATTCTACCTTGAATACCTGTTAGGGCTTGGAGCTCCCTACTGCAGACTAGCACAGGCCTATGTACAAGATGTGACGTGAAGAAGGAAATTGTAGATGGCTTTGGGTAAGGGAATCACTTCGATACACGCAGAGGATTTTAAAGGAAATCGGGCACGGCCGGATATAGGATTGGCTTTTGAAAGCAGCTAGTGGCTCCATGTGATAGTCGTGGAAATAACGATCGAATCACATATATCAAACATTCATACCCCATCTTCTAAAAAGCGTAATCCGCGATGCCATACCCATACCCACCAAAGCAACCCCGAAACGCCCTATCCAACATCCCACCGGACCCTAAAACTCCATCCCCTCCGCCCCCTCCTCACGCTCCCGCTTAATGCCACCCTTCTCCTCCTTCAACAGCCCATTCACGAACCCCCTGAAAAACTCCACATACGGCCTCAAACTCGTCTTCTCCCAATCTGGCATCTTCTTCTGCTGACTCGCAGCCCCCTCCTCCTCGCCCCCGCCCTCGCCCTTATTCTCGCGATCCCACTCATCGATCTCGCCCAGCAGCTGCGTCACCGTCGGGACCCCGAGCGGATCGAACTCGTCCACCCTCCGCGTATCAATCGGCACGCAGACGCGGCCCGTCCCCGGATGCACGCAGAACGGCGACTTGAGCAGATGGTTCAGCTTCTTCGAGACCTCGGCGTCGAGGCGCGGATACGTGTACTCGAGCACGATATCCTGCTTCGCCTCCTTCAGCGCGCGGGGGTCGAGCGTCGACAGCGCGCCCGACGCCGCCACGGCATCTATGTCCGCCCACTTGGCCGCGCTGGGCCGTGCGGGCGCCGCGTCCCACTTCTTCGCCAGCCCGGCGCGCAGCCCAGCATCCGGGAGCAGGTCGAGCAGGGTGGTTGCGGCGGCGGCGGGCGAGGCGCCGCCCCACGGGTCCTGCTCCAGCAGCACGGAGGTCTGGAACGGGGTGCGGAGCAGCGCGAGGCTGCGCTCCAGGTGCGGGTGCAGCGGGCGCTTGACGTTGACTTTTTTGCCGCCGCGGTCGCCGCCGCGGAGGAGCTCGAGGTAGCCCGCCACCGCGCGCCGCTTGCTGTCGTCTAGGTTGCGTGCGCGCGCGTCGCAGACCCAGGCGTGCGCGCCGCGCCGGCCGGAGTACACCCATAGGATGTGACGGAAGCCGAAGTCGTCGCGCAGGGCAGCGTCGACGACGCGGATCGCCATGGTGATGAAGGCCCAGCAGCGGTGGCAGATGGCGGCGCCGGAACAGCACGTGCGGATGTCGTCGTAGTCTGTCATGTCGATGTCGAAGACGAGTTCTTTGGAGAGTGGTCGGAAGGCGGACGCTTTGCGGACGGTTTTGCGGTCGCGCGGGTTCGTGCTGTAGACGGGGCCGATTTCGAAACGGGAGGGTACCTGCTGGATGCATTGCCTGCGGAGGCTAGGGGCCAGTTAGTGGGTGGAGTTTGAGAGGGAGGGAGCAAGGACATACAGGTCTGAGGATGGGAAAGATTGGTAGCGGAGGTATGCGTCGTTTTGTAACGTGAAGGCGAACTCGCGGTGTTTGAAATCGTTTGTGGGCGAGGGCGAGTGATTGAGCCATTGGAAAAGGTAGCGAAATGGGAAGAGGCGTTGATAGAAAGCTCGCATTACTGCTGGGTCGGAGGCTTTGGCACCTGCTGATATTGTGCTGTATATGCATCAGCGTATGCCCATCAATTGGTACTGGTATACACTTACACTGGCTCCTGTGATGATATATCCTCAGACTTGATCTGGGGTGCGCTTGAAGGGAATTCTTCGTCGGAATCCTCATCGTCAAAGAGCCCCTCCAGATCCACCTGCTTTACCTCGGCTTCTGAAGGACTGACACCGTCTGACATTATAGTATCCGGCGATTCAATAAAAAGTTCCTCCTTTGGCCCATCGTTGAGGGGTTGGGCGGGAACATGAGGTAGTACGCTGTCGTCGACCGGCGAAGGCTCTGGTGATGTGGAGTGTGGCATTGTCTCCTCAATGACTTCGTCGTTCTCTGGGGGTTCAGTATCGCAGGATGGAGGGTCTGAAATGTTTCGTTACATGAAGTGTGCTCGAATGGTGGTGATATAGACGCGACGCGACTTCGCGACAGTGGCAGAATTCAGGCGGTGAGACACTGAATCATGGCACCGTTTTGTGGTCGTCATAGCAAGCCACAGCACTCGTGGAGGTTAGCCAAAGGAAGCAAAAGAGTCGTCAGTCAGCATGTTCCCAAATCTGCCTGATGCAGCTTGCCACCCCAAACATATACCATGTCGGAGGAGGGGGATATGGTTTCTGGGGATGGCTGGGTATCTGACGACTCGAGCTTCTATGGTATTCAACCTCGTTACTTTCCTTCTTGTACGCCTCCGCTAAACCCCAGTAAATAGGAGGCGAGCTAGAACAGGAACGGCTCGAAGAGCTCAGCGAAGAGTTTAACTCTAGAGAGTACTGGGCGATGCACAGCAAGCTCGTCAACACCATCGCTGCTAAGGCTAGACCACCGACCCCGCCCATACCTCCAGTGAAGCTACACAATCCCTACGAAGGCAGAGCAGACTCATGGCAGCTGGGAGAGTCTATAACTGATTTCACAAAACGCCTCCCACCTGTAACATCTCGTATAGGCGATGTAGGGCCTTGGATTCAGGTTGCTAACCCGTACCCCGAACGTCAAGACAAGAGCGGGAGGATTGGAGAATTCAAAGAGGCTGGAGAGGAGTTATTACGAAAATTTCGGGAGGCTAAGAGCAGAGTGGAAGCTGACAATCCAGGAAAGGCGAGAGGGACAATCGCACGAAAACTCGCCTCAGATAGAGAGTCGTTGAAAGAGCAAATCAAAGAACTTGCTCGGTCAACAGGGGTGTTGAGTGGAAAAGTAAGGATGCTATCCTCACGCAGCTACCCCATCTAACAGTTTTGTTCTAGTGGATGTTCTTCCCGAGCCTGGAAAAGCTTCCCCGACTTTGGCGTCTTATCGCTGAAGGCGTTACGGAAAACAGGTTGGGGACCGCTGCAAAGGTTGCAACCGACGACGGCGGTCCAGATGCTGCCGCTCGCCTCATATGCGTTCACACCAAGGACTTCACCGACACCGATGACGTTCTACGTATTTTGGAAGAGCTGGTTAAGATGGGCCTTGTGGAAGAGCACTCGCGAGGTATTTACTATAAATGTGATGCGTACACATGGCTCGACATCTACAGAGACAATGAATACGGCCTTCCAGCTAGTATATACTGGAGCAAAGAAATGCTGGATCCGTCGAAGAAGGCCCAGTTGAAACCGCAGCCTCAGAAGAAACAAGCTACGCTAGACGCTTTTCGACAAAATTAAGGCGGGATACGTGGTTTTATGATGTGATTTGAGGGGATATTCTGCTACATGAGACTGCTAGAGATCTTAGATGCTTTGAATTGTTTCTCAAACTCTTGTTGACCTCCATCTTTCATACGACTTGATGCTCGCTGACATGGATACAAATTCGTGAAGAATTCTGTCTGATGACACCTCACAAGGAGATTTGCAATTTTCCAATCTAGTGACCCGGCAAAACGAAACCCGTCCAGATGGTCCGAGCAATTATTTGAAGGGCTCAGCCGCGGTAGCGTAGCTCGTGAATATTGTCTCCACTTCCTCATTTCATAGCAACTAACTGAAGTAATGCACGCTTGAGCAGCAGAAACCGGTATACCAAGCCCTGCTGTTCCTTACGCTATTGGAGGAAGGCCTCGACATCGGATGACCACTGCAGCTATTACTCGAGATTTATTCAGGGCCAGGGGCTGATGATGCACCTAGTGCAATGCAATGACCGAACAAATCTCGGCGACCTCAATGTGAAGCTAGAGATGGCAGATAACAAGAGAAAGTATCATTCATATTGAGAATATAGAACGCACAGAGGAACAGCAGTCATCATAAGACGTCACTACAACAAAAAAAATCACAAGCATACCGCAGTGCCTGGCTCAGTCGGCCGAGCCGACTTTCCTCGGAAAAAGCAGGACTCCCCGGTCTGCTCCGACATGCATTCTATGGACCATGTCTAGATTTTATATGGTGAGGCTTGGTGGAGGACCATTCACGAAATCCGATCGAGTAATCCCAAAAGTTGGAGCCAGAATCACGGTGTCTCGAGCTAGCTTGGACCGGAAGCCCCGGCACATGTTAATTTTCCGAAGTTCAAGCTTGATTGTGATGCAGCGACACCATAGAGATTGGAAGAAGCGCAATAACGATACGCATGGAAATACGATTTGGCCGTAATGGCCGCAACGTGGGGGCTTGGGGACGTGCAGAGAGTAGAAGGTTGACCTGCACAGCTACTTTGGCAGGGCCGATGGGTTGAGGTTGAGGGCCCTGGCGAGCGTTGGTACGGACTAAACTCGTTCAAGCGAGTAAGTTTAGACCCTTATCTACAGCCTCAACCCTTCATCAGCGCACGCCCCAAATCCCGGCACCTAGAGCTATTTCGTACTGATGACATAGAGCCACTCACCGACGGCGCAGACGGGACCTTCGATAAACTCACATAATCGCTCCATACCAACCGCATCCATCACATTATGTCTACCTATCGAGTAATAACTAACACCCCCCAGCGGTGTGCGGTCCGACCGCCTCTTACACCATGCACGCTGCCCGTGCAGTCATGGCACGAAGACGGATCCTCCTCCAGGAGTTGTAGATCCACCATGGGCATATCTGTTGTCTTGATAAGACGCGGCTGTACCCCAGGTTTGCGCATTTAGCATCCTGTTCCTGACCCAAAACCCTATCAGCTTCCTCGCCCGCCATCCTCTTCTTTCAGACATTTCCATTTAATACAATCTCTCTTACTTTCTTTCAACGTAAGCTTAGCCTTGCTCTGCAACGTGCTCCCCTTATCTCTTCACCCGGCTAGAGCTTATCTATCACCTTTCGCGGAGCCCATCGATATTATCCGAACTCTATATTCGCGCCTGCAACACTAATTTCACTCTAACCCTCCATTCCCCACTCCAATATTCCTTCCAAACCCATTTCCACTCCTCCAGTCTATAACATTCTCTCGTAATGGCACCCCACGCAACCACTCCACCCCCCTCCAGCTCCTCCTACTATACCCAACAGCACCACCCCATCATTGTCCTCGCGTCCTCTAGAGCCGTCATCTCTGGCTGCCTTACCGAAGCTACACTCATAATCTCCACCACTACGGGCAAAATTACATCCATCTTTCATTCGATCCTCCAGCAATCCGACTTCCCACCTGGGACACCTTACATTGACTACTCTCCTCGCATCCTGCTCCCAGGCCTTGTTGATGCACACGTCCACCTCAACGAGCCCGGGCGGACCGAATGGGAGGGTTTCTGGACAGGAACCAGGGCGGCTGCATTCGGCGGCGTGACGACCGTGATTGATATGCCGCTGAACGCGATCCCACCTACAACAACAGTTGCAAGGCTCCACGAGAAGGTCGAGGCGGCGAAGGGGCAATGCTGGGTCGATGTGGGCTTTTATGGCGGTATTGTGCCGGGGAACGCGGGGGAGTTGAAGGCGTTGGTGAAGGAGGGAGTTAGGGGATTTAAGGGGTTCTTGATCGATAGCGGGGTAAGTCACACCAATTTCATTTTCCCCACCATTGCACCAAATACCGCAGACATTTGAGACTTCAACACGGTCCTGAATATCCCTAACTGTGAAAATGAACATAATGCTAAGCGAAGCATGCAGGTCGAAGAATTCCCCGCCGTCTCCGTCGACGACATCACGCTAGCCATGAAAGAGCTAGCCAATGAAGCTACGACGCTAATGTTCCACGCGGAGATGATCCCGCCCATCACAGCCTCCATCAGCGACGACATGCAGCACTCGCACCCACCCCCCGCGCCCAGCGGACCCTTAAACGTGTACCAAACCTTCCTGGACTCGCGCCCGCCATCCTTCGAAACCTACGCCATCGCCGAGATCCTGTCGCTGGCCCCGCTAGCCCCGCAGCTGCCGCTGCACATCGTGCACCTGAGCGCGGTGGAGGCGATCCCGCTGCTGCGCGAGGCGCGCCGCAACGGCGTCAGGGTCACCGCTGAGACCTGCTTCCACTACCTCTCGCTGGCGGCGGAGGGGGTGCGCGCCGGCGACACCCGCCACAAGTGCTGCCCGCCCATCCGTGCGCAGGCGAACCAGGACGGCCTGTGGGCGGAGCTGCGGCAGGATCGCGCCGGCGGCGTCATCCAAACCGTCGTCTCGGACCACTCGCCCTGCACGCCGGCGCTGAAGCTGCTGCCGCCGGAGCTGGAGACGGCGCGCGGCAAGGCGCAGGAGCGGGAAGAGGGTGCAGAGGCGGAGCGCGGCGACTTCTTCGCGGCCTGGGGCGGCATCAGCAGCGTGGGGCTCGGCTTGCCCATCCTGTGGACCGAGGGCACGCGGCGCGACGCGAACTTCAGCATCGAGGACGTGGTCCGGTGGTGCTGCAGGAACACGGCGAAGCAGGTCGGGCTGGAGCGGACCAAGGGTGATTTGGGCGTCGGGTTCGATGCCGATATCGTGGTTTTTGATGACAAGGAGAGCTTCGTGGTGAGTTAGAGCCGGCGCCCCGATCACACACCCGCAGGCCCCTCCCTCCCCCTCCCCCTCTCCACTCAGGCGGTTTTTGGGGGAAATTTTGCTGATGAAGATGCAGGTCGAACGTAGCACGATGCTCTTCCGCAACAAGTGCTCGCCATATGAGAATAAGATGCTCAAGGGCGTCGTCAAGGAGACGTGGTTGCGGGGACAGAGGATCTTCTCGCGCGAGGACGGCTTCGCGGAGAAGGGCGGTCCGTCTGGGAAGCTTTTGCTTGAGCCGAGGAAAACGAGAGCGTGAAGAGCTGCGGAGGAGGAGAATTGGTAGCGGCGAAGGTATGAGAAACGGCCAGCGCATGGTTTTATGGATACCGATTTGGTATTGGGCATAGAAGGCGCTGTTGGAATACTTGATTAGTTGGCGAGTGTTGGGATGTGCTGAAAAATCGCACGTGGAAATAATGCATGAAATATAGTTTTCTTCCAAGCATATAGATATGAGAAAGTTGGGTGGAACAAATGCGCGCTCAGGCTTAGCATAGAATTCGAGATGAAAGCTTCGGTTAGTATCACTTAGGGGTCACATTATTGAATTAAAGACACGCCATGTTGGTAACAAGAATATTTTGGTAATTGTCTAGCTACAATACATTGGCAACTAGGCTCAATCATCATTTGTCCATGTCCCTGTCCCAGACCGTTTCATGCATTTAGTTGAGTGCTCTATTTCGAGTCATCAAAGACATACGTAAGATGGCAGCGGCCGCAGTATTGACGGTTGTGCATGGCAGCCATGAAGACACCAGCGCCACACTATTCAATATGTCAGCGAAAAATTCAACAATCAAAGGTTCTGGAACTCAAAGAACACTCACCTCGGGCTGTGGGCACTCTCTCCTCAGACGTTCGATCTTTCCATCGGCATCGACCTTGTAGTACTTGAGGACGGCCAACTTGGTCTTCTTCCTCTTGTGCTTGATCTTCTTGGGGGTACTGTAAACCTTCTTCTTCCTCTTCTTGGCACCACCACGTAGACGGAGGACAAGGTGGAGAGTCGACTCTTTCTGGATGTTGTAGTCGGAGAGCGTGCGGCCGTCTTCGAGTTGCTTGCCGGCGAATATCAGGCGCTGTTGGTCCGGGGGAATGCCTTCCTTGTCTGACGTGGCGCGTGTTAGGGATTTCGTCTATCAAAAAGCAGGACGGAAAGATGCGACGAGCTCACCTTGAATTTTTGACTTTACATTGTCAATAGTATCAGAAGACTCAACCTCAAGGGTGATAGTCTTGCCCGTGAGGGTCTTGACGAAGATCTGCATGGCGACCTAGTTAGAAAGAAATGTTAGTGGCGGTCTCCCAAGTCGACGGTATAGCTCTGGAAGAGAGAATGGTAATGCAGTCTCTCTACGAAGGAAAAGGGAATGATTATGGTTATAGTTGTAATAGAAGCCAGGAAAACAGACATTCGCACGTACCTAGACAGATCAATGATTGTCTTCCTCAGTCGTCGGTGTGCAGAGACAGAAGAGTTGCGGCGAATTTGAGACGGCGATAAGATTTCAAATGTGCGCTTAGCCGATGACGAGCTAACTGAGCGCGGCGTTTCAAAACCGTTACCGGGACAGCGCAGCTTGGCATTGTTGACTTGCTTGGGGTAATTATCACCGACGAACTTTAGAACTTCACATCTTCATATCCGACACCCTTCAATCCAACCTTGCAAACCCACAACCCCAATTGACACTTGCAAACCAAACACTTTACAATAAAAACCACACACGATCATCTTTTCAAGAGTTACAAGCTTTCAAATAACTCCCGCACAAAGATTTCCCGGCCTTTGAGCCACAAATACGCATATTGAAGCAGTTGCTGGAAAACTGCACCTGCTCTGAGGAGGACTTGAAGTATACCACCCGCCCGGCGGACGCCGCTTGCACTGCGTGAGGTAGGCAATACACTCCACCTAATCAATTGGCGATTTCTGATCGCTTTTGCAGTTTCGGAACCAGAAGGATATCCCATATCTTCGATAAATCGACCCTCCGGACTCGACCTGCATTTCATTATGCTGTCCAATAATGCGACCTCGGGTATTCAAAAGCGGCGGACCCAACACCGACGACAGAATTCAACACCCGCTGTATTCGAGGCGCCTAAAGTACGACCACTCCCTGCCAACATCCAACGACACAGCCGTCACCGAACAGGCATGAGCCTTGATCTTCGAGACCTTAATCTTGAGAACATACTCACGCCTGAACGGGGACAAATCCCGGACCGGATGCCGACCACACCAACAAAAACAGAATCAATCCCGCAGGATGACAGTACGGTAAGTATTACTAACACAGGACAACCGCAACAGCATAGCATGCAAGTAGCGCAGACGCACAGAATGGCCCAGCCGGGCCCCCAGTATGAGTATACAAATCAGTCAACAGAGCTTCATTCCCCTACGTCTCCTCAGGCGCCCCAACAGTCTTTCCAGCAACAGCAGGTCACTCTTCCCAAACCTCCCACTGAGCAGCAGCTCAAAGAACTTCACGACCATATTCACTCCGTTTACGGCTCCTTTGGACAAGTATTCGTCAATATCCTTCCCACCCCAGTTGCGACACCACAGAAACAAGCCCAATTACCCAGTCATGAGCCTCTAGACACGGCTCCCATGCCATCCAATTTCAGTGATATAGCGGAGATCAACCTTGACCCTCTTGGCAGCGACCTGAATTTCAACTTCGAGAACCCTGAAAGCGATATGGGATACGAATCGTCTTCCTACTATACCTCTGATGCAATTTCTCCTTCGCCATCCTCTTCAACCCAGCAGAAATCATCTAGGACATTTCTGGAAGACGTTGAAGAGTATCCATCACATATGTCTTTTTCCCAGGCGCCGCCTCTTCTCCCTTCATCAAGCAGCACCGGAAACTTCGACGACCTCCTCCCTCCTGTCACTGACACAATTCCTCGATCAATGTCCATCCCTGACCTTGATGTCGATGCTAGTATCGAGTACACGGGTATTGCACCCGAGGATGTCCAACGATTTATCAGTGAGCAAGACGTTATAACGCATCGCTGGAGCTGTCTCTACCCCGGATGCGAGAAGACGTTTGGGAGAAGAGAGAACATTCGTTCACATGTTCAGACACATCTAGGCGACCGACAATTCCGCTGCAATGGTTGCGGCAAGTGCTTCGTTCGCCAACACGATCTAAAACGACACGCAAAAATCCACACTGGCGACAAACCTTACAAGTGTCCCTGCAGTGCAGGCTTCGCAAGACAAGATGCTCTTACCCGACACCGACAGCGTGGTATGTGTGTTGGTGGATTTCCAGATGCTGTCCGACGACAGGCCAAACGTGGTCGACCGAAGAAGAATCGCCCGGAGATGGAGGACAGAGTAAAGAAGGCCAACAAAACACGTCGTGCTCTTGCCTCGGTGGCATCTTCGTCGTCAAGTGGCTCTCCTTCATCGGAACTCCAATCGCCTGCCGGGCAGTCGCCTCTTCCACACACTGGACTTGAGTTTATCGAAACCAGTGAACTCTCAAGGTCCATGACAGGCGTTGATAACTTTGGAGATCCATTAAGCTCATCTACTGATCCGTTCAGGTAAGTATTTCCCAATGACAATATCAACCTAGTCACTGATTAGCTAATCTTTTTTTTATTCAGTTTCGACAGTGCTTCAAGCCCATTCACCAACACATCCCAGACTAACAATGACAGCTTCGAGTCATCCAGCCCATTTGACGGCGATGAGGGATCTATCAATCTTTTCCACCACCTCTCTGCGGAAGGCTTTACTCAAACGCCTCCAATGTCTCCTACAGACAAAACAACTACTTCCGACGAAGGTTACAAAAACATCTGCATCGATCCTATAATCCAAAAGCCGTCCGCGACACCGTCCCACACTTCACTTCAGTCAAACCCATTCACTACGCCACCAACTTCTCCCGCAGGACCCGCCGGTGATGACCTGGATGATCTTTTCAACTCTTTCCAGGATGGAACGACTTGCTCTCCCTATGACTTGGATATGAAGGCGATGAACGATTTCACCTCCGTGGACTGTTCGCAATACACCCTGTTGGATTTTATCTAGGTAGGAGTGAACGACTTTTGTAACTGATGCTTAGAGTTGGTTATTCAATACTGATTGGCGAAACGAAGCGCGGCGTTTAATGGGATTTTGGATATTGGGATCTGGATAGGATTACAGGCGGACTGGATGGGACTGAACGGATAACGACCAGAATGACTACCTTCTTAATTGTCTTTATATCATTACCACACTCCTTTTTATCTAAAAATCTGTAAGCAGATTTTCAGGCAGATATGCAGGCGTTGCTTTTGGATCGAAGATGAAGGGAATGAAATAAGCGCGGAGATAGAGAACTTGGTGGCGCGCTTCATCGAATGAATGATAATGCTGTGGTACTGTTTCAAGCGATTCAGAAGTGAAGAGATTCGTGATCCTCCACTAGCTCCAGGGCTAACAGTGGACATCCGCCTTGCTTTCAGGCAAGAAACTTGTGAAGTAGTCATTTCAATCCACCAATATTTGCTATACGAGCTTCCGATGAGGTGGTTACTTATCGATGAATGTACAAAGACTCTTTATCTTCCCCCCAACAATTGTCAAAACATCTAACCCTGTAATCGTCGAAGTTTCTCCCGGCTTCCCATATCTCCACGGCAAGCGCGCAATCCGGATATCATGGTCAGGAGCCTCGTTAATGCTTTCAGCGGGACCTATTCATGCACTAATAACTAGCTCTAGCTCATTAAACGAAGGTGAGGCTTGATTGTCTAGCTCCGTGAACACAGCTCCTGGGTACCGCTTCTGCAATGCGCTGCTCATATCGCTGACAGCCTCATGACTATGGTATACGTCTTCTGGATCAATAAACATACAGTCTAGGGATGGGACCCAGAGACGGTAGAGTTCTGCGAGACGTTTGGCGGGATCTGGCTCATCAAAGACGAGGTGAAAATTGTCAAGTAGATTTTTCTCATGGTTGATGAAGACGTCATATTGAAACAATACTAATGAAAAGGATCTTTCTCAATAGTATGTAGAGAGATAATGAGAACGATAGCAATTTCAGATTGCACGTAAGCCCGGATGAAGAATGAAGGATGGGAAATATTTAATGGAAGCTGCTGCAGCTCCGAAGGTATTCATAACCTCTATTCTACCTTATACCGGTACAGGACTCGTTCCGGACCAAATTATATATCGCTTTTTAGAAGTTGATTCTGGATTAATTGCTTTATCCCGGAAAAGATTTTATATAAAAGGCTTTAAATTGGCATCCTAATGGGGGCGTCCAATTGGCCACAAGCTAGTGTCCTTTAGGGTGTCTTTTTGGGGTCGTTTTTGGGGTCGTTTTTGAGTTTTGATCCAAGCAATCGTGTTGGGCCTTAGCTCTACAATTGCCTTAATTAGGCCTAGCTCAGGGGTAGCACTTGATTGCTCACCTGATTGCCACCCGATTACTCAAATCAAGACATAAAACGACCCCAAAAAGACACCCTAAAGGACACCAACTCATGGCCAATCGAACACCCCCGCCAAGGTGCTACCACCGGCTAAATTTAAAGGCCTTTTGAAGATCTTACATAAAAAATCTTTTCCGGAATGAGTCGTTGGTCCGGAATACAGCCTCTTAAAGCGATACACGACTTGTACCCAAATAAGGACGTCTTTGTTCTGGTTTGAAGTAGAAATATTCCGGAACGAAGAACAGTAATGTCGACAGTGACTAGGCTGGCATGGAATATATAAATGAGAGGCTCTATGAGGAAGAATCTAAGGGGCTCTATGGCCCAAGAAGATATCTACAATGTGGCCCGCGATCTGTCACGTGATCTGTCACGTGCATGTCACCGAGCTCAAAGACTACCCAAGTACCCCCCTACCAACAAGTAATTCCTAGGGTTGCTGAAGGCGCTCGCAACATAATGGCACCGCAATAACCATCTAGGCCTCAGTATCAAGTGCTAAATGTGACCAATCAAAGGAGAAAGAGAACGGCAAAGCTAGAGACCAAAGCTTCTTCGCTCCGGATTCGCCGACCGAACCCGCAACACCATCAAACATCAAACATCCAATAACGCCAACATTCACTCTCCTTGCCCAGAGACTAAGCCACCGAGGGACACTGGCCTCCTTCATATCGAAGGAAAACTTATGAATCTTTCACGGCGCACCTGTCGCACTTCTACCATGGGTTAATTTACCTAAATCCCTAGGACTAGAGCAATTTCTCGGGTTGGCCATCCATATATCTCTCCTTCCCTTTCTAGCCCATAGTGAAGCTGATGAGCAAGGGAACGCCTCGCCACGGCGGCCTTAGGAGCGACTTCATGGAGTTAGGGTTGCCCCAGCTTTAGCAACTCTTTGGGTCCTATCCTGGTGACGGACCTTGGACGCGATGTGACCCAGTCTACGAGCTCCGAGTGTTGCAGTTTGATCCTACGCTAGAGCGCAAGTCCGATCCCTTGATGCCAGTGTTTTTAAAGCGTGAGAGTAAAGGGTTAGCCACTTGTCCAACCTTAAATGTCTGGCCTTTGCCATGTTCTATGGCTGAGGCTTGATTTTTGTTGCAACCAATACTCTTGTCCCTCAACCGTCTTCGAGGCCTTCCGGGAAAGAAAGGTGGACCCCCTTAAACCCGGGTGCCACTGTGAAGGACCAGCAGAAGTTCGATCCTAGAGAATCATCGACCAAGCCGTCTCAGGGCCTAGATAGTGTCCGTGCGTTGTCGGAATTATTCTCCCTAAACTGCCGTTTCCTCTTTCAGCAGTGTATCCCGTCCTGGCCACTATAAACACTAGGTCACATCTGCTTGTGATTCGATACTAAATTGAACTGTGAATATGTTTAATATGAAACACTTTAAGAGGCTCCGTACTTAATCTTGGAGAATATAATAAAGGATGAAGATGCAGTATAGCACCCATCGGTGTGCTTGTTCATTCTTTTGACGGTACCCTTACATTCCTTCTCTGCTTCTTAGCAACAGTCACTCATTTTATACTATACGCTCCTTTGGAATTTTTGCTTGACGCAGCATTTATATTCCTGTCACTCTTTATTCCCTACTTGCGAATATGGCAAAACTTACCTTATTGCTTGGTCTGTTTCAGGTCAACTTTATATATGGCTTGCCAACCCGCGATATGAAGCCGCAGTCGGCAATCCTGGACGCCAGAAGCGTGCCCATTTCTATTAGTCTGGCGGTCACTACAAGCTATAGTTCAGCTATAGTCTCTTCTGTGCAGTCCGCTTCTCTTACTATCGAGCCGAGTGTCACAGGCGTAAGTATATATGTTATTTATTATTCCCAATACCGCTCGTCATATTTCTTGTTTGATTTTATGTATTCTAATGCTCTTTCATATAGTCTGTTAATACCGCTCTTCCTTCCGGACACGATACTGGCCTTCCTTTTAACACGACCGATATTTCAACCCCCGTAGGAAGTTTAGCACCAGCCACCACTACTCTCAACCCAGGCCGTATACATGCAACAGCAGCGACATCAGCAAATGTTTTTATTGCAATCGCCACAGATGCTCCTCCAGCACAAATTCAAAGTCGATCTGACCACCCTGTGGCCCAACTGGGTATAACAAACCAAACTGGTCCAGTTGAGACCAACAAATTCTACGCAAACCTCTTTCTAGGCGGGCAATCCAACGCTGCTTGGACACATCCATACTCTGTGAGCTGGTCGAAGGGAACTGGCAACGCTCTAAGTTGGGGTTTAGCGGTTTCCCACATTGAAAGAAGCCAACTGGCATGGGCTTCAGGCGACCCCCCGGAATATTTTGTCAATCCCACCGGGCTGCAATCCATAATACTCTCTGCAGCAGAGCTTGGTAGTTCAACAACCCTCACCACCGATACTCTAGAGGCTTTCTCAGCCAATGTGAATTTGGCACCTTCTCGAGGGGCTGATCCCTTGATTTCGTTCTCCTTAGTCCAAGGGATGGGCTTTGTCACTGGCCTCTATAATGGAGCCACGCCATACGTGGAAAGCGGCATTTTCTTCCGTACCTTGACATACGTTGGGCAGGTTAACTACGTAACTTACAAGTATCGAATTGTGCTTGAAGATTCTACGAATTGGCTACTCTATGCTACTCCAACTGGCAGTCTCGGCGCCCCACCGTTTACTCTCCAGAACAGTGCTCTTATTGAAGGACCTGCGGACTTCCATGGGACCATACAGGTGGCCAAGAATCCTGCGAATACTAGTGGCGAGGCTTCCTATGATGCTTCTGCTGGGTCATACGCCGTGACCGCTACAATTAGTGGCTCAATTGACAATGGTTCCGGAAGCTACACCCTGGCTTGGACGAAGGGCGGCATTCAAAACCAGACTTTGATCATGTTTGGTTTGCCTCACCATGTTGAATCCTTTGACAGCACCACATCTGGCGGTTTAACTGATATTGAGCTGGAGACTACAACAAAGGGCATGGCAAAGGCCGTTGGGCGCGACCAATTTACAATGGTAGAAAGTAACCTCCCATCAGATATTAGTTTTGCACCTTGGATGCCAGGAACCAACGGTGCATCCGGATCTCAGGGCAATACTCTCCCGAGTGCTGCTATTAGTGCTATCAATAGTGCCGGAGCAGTCGAGTTGAATGAAGATATGAATGCTCAGACAAACTTGAACAGCATGTACTACAGTGGGAAGGTAAGCAAGCCTAAGCTATCGATATCCAAACAAACGACTAACGTTCCAAGGCTCTGGCTAAGTTCGCGGGTATAATTTACACCGTCAACGATGTTGGGTCAAATTCAGCACTTGCAGCAGCAGGACTCACAAAATTAAAGGATTCTTTCAACGTGTTCGTTAACAAAACACAGCCTTATCCCCTCGTCTATGACACTGTCTGGAAAGGCGCAGTCTCATCCGGCACCTACATTGCTGGTGATAGTGGTATTGATTTCGGCAACGCTTACTATAACGATCACCACTTCCACTATAGCTACTTCGTCTGGGCTGCTGCTGTCATTGGGTATCTTGATCCAACATGGCTGACAGAGGGTACTAACAAAGCATGGGTGGATATGCTTGTTCGAGACTACGCCAACCCAAGTACCGAGGATCCCTACTTCCCGTTCTCGCGCTCCTTTGACTGGTATCACGGCCACTCCTGGGCTAAAGGCCTCTTCGAGTCTAGCGACGGCAAGGATGAGGAATCATCTTCTGAAGACGCCTTCTCTTCCTATGCTATCAAAATGTGGGGGAAAGTGACGGGCGACCCGAATATGGAAGCACGTGGTAACTTGCAGCTGGCGGTGCATGCACGAAGCTTGCAAAATTACTTCTTGCTGGAGAGCACGAATACAGCACAGCCTGCGAAGTTTATTCCGAATAGGGTTACTGGAATTGTAAGCACCACTTTTCGGTCCCGCTCTTAAAGGAGCATCACTGACTATTTCGCTAGCTCTTCGAGAATAAAGTAGATCATACGACTTACTTTGGTACAAACATGGAGTACATTCAAGGGTATGTCTATCTACCCTTTCGTCCCCTTGTATCGCTACTAAGATAACTCTAGAATTCACATGATTCCGTTGAACCCCAGTTCAGCGTACACACGTACCCCGAATTTTGTCAAAGAGGAATGGAACATGCACTTCGCCAATGGTGTGGCTGACTCAGTCCAAGGTGGCTGGAAGGGCATCTTGTATGCTAACTTGGCCATCATTGATCCGGTAACTTCTTACAACTTCTTTGCAGATGAGGATTTTAGTAGCTCGTTCTTGGATGGAGGAGCAAGCAGGACGTGGTATCTGGCTTATGCCGCGGGCTTGGGTGGAGTTTGAAAGAAATAGCGTCTATATATATCTGTAGGCTTGACCGGCATTGATAACTATAGAAAGACTATGTGATCTTGTGAGAGGTAAACTTATATATAGGCGGCTGCTGTGGGTATTGTAAATAGCCCGTAGCTACAAGGCATTGTATGTCTATTAAGGTAAATTTATGATTCATGCTTATTTGTTGGACTCGGGTGCAGTACACGATCCATTCATTTACTCCTTGCCCGCATAATCTCTTCTCCATACCTTCTCGAATACTTCCTTATCCACCGCAAACTCTTGCAAGAATTCCCTTTCCAGATCGTGCGTCCGCTTGCCCAAAAGCACCAAGCTATGCAAAGGCTTCCCTAAGTCAGCTTCACAAAGCTGTTCTAGTGTCCCCGCCACAATATTCTGATCCTCCGCCCCGACCCTCGCGACACCTACTGCCAAGCTCTCTCGTGAATATACCCCTTCCTTCTTCACTTCCTCAATCTCTAGCATCTGTGCCGCACACTGCGCAGATGTCATGAAGCGTGGCGGCTCGTATATCTTCCGGCCCCTAGCCAGGTTCTCAAGAGAGGGCTCTTTGACCTTGATATCGAGCAGTACGAGCGTGTGCAGGCCGATGGAGACGTTTTCCCGGATGCGGTCGTAGAAGGAGGCCGGGCGCCAGGAAGGCAGGAAGAACACCATGCTTACCGTTTGCCCGAAATTGTAAAGTTGCAGGCCTGTGGTGCCGATGGAGGTCAAGATGCTAGCGTTGGGGATAGAACGAGTGGGGATGGAAAGTTCACGCGCACGGAGGACGAGGTCGGTGTGCGTTGTTGCGCTGGAGGGAGGACAGGGTTAGAAGGGCTTTCGACACATTCGGAAAAGAAGAGTATGAACTGGAAGAAAAATTACCCAAAAGGATCTCCCACAACGAGAAATGCGACGTCGGTTTTGTCTGCGCCGGCTAGAATGTCGTCGCTGGACGACTCGACCATTTCGCGGTCTGCGAGAATAACGGGGCGGCCATAGAAAGCTTCCTACTGTCATATAGTAAATGAATTAGTATTTTAAATGTATGATTTAACTTATAAAGTGTTGAGATTTGAAAGAGTATACCAATTGTTCCTTCTCGACTAGAAGAATAGCCGTATAGGCTTCTAGGTATACACGTTCGGCCTTTTTAATAATTTCAAGGCCTTTAACCGTGATATCCTTTTCGTCGGCGAGGCCGAGCCCGACTAGGTACAACATAGTGGAAGGATTTGATATGGGAGAGAATATAAATAATTTTGAGCGGGGAACTTTTTTTTGTGATGCCTGGAGGGGTGGGCCGTAGGGCTGAGCTTTAGCGTGCAACCTTTCCAAATTGAGACCTCTGGTTAGCCGCGATTCAGCCTCCTCGTTCACCTGGGCAACATTCACAGCCATTGTTCTTCAGCATTCACCCCCATGTAGCCTCCGACACACCTTTAAAACTGTAATATTAATACAACCAAAATGGCGGACAAGATGGCGAAGTACAGGACGGAGATCCAGCAGGTAAATAGAAGGGAAAGTTCATTACAGTATTCATTCTCTTTCTCCTCTCTCTACAGGGAAAGAACCCAACGGGGTAGCACCTATCATGGAGGACCTCAAGAGGCTTTCACTAGCTGTGAAAATCTCCAACTCTCTAGCGAGGGGATGGGCCTTCTTCTCTGTATTTATGTTTTCTTGGCATGGATTTGCATCGTCCACCTTCATCCACAACGTCTGGTGTTATCTTAATCATACCCTTCAACTCTCAAAGGATTCAATTTCTGATATCCGTATCCATAATCTACCCATCATCGACTTTTCGCTGTCCAACCCCACCGCCACAACACACCACAATTCCTACTCTTACCATGGCGCCCCCAGACCGTCTCCCCGATTTCTCCCACCCCAATTTCGAAAGCCAGAAAATTCAGGACGAACTGACGCTTGGTATTATGCAGATGATGTTCGTCTCTGGAGAGACTGGTGAACCGTCCGCCGAAACCACCACCTTGATCGAATCAATTGTGCAACAGCAAGTCCAAGAAATGCTCCGCGAATGCACGGCTCTAGCTACCCGGCGCGGCTCCCGCTCCATCTCCACCGATGATCTCATGATGCTGATCAGGCACGACAAGGCCAAGATATCTCGCCTGCGGCACTTTCTGCAATGGAAAGACGTCCGGCGCTCCGTCAAAGACAACAGCGACGACAAAGGCGGCGATGCAGCAGCAGATATCGGCGCCGGCGACGCAGATCTCGCAACCGGGATTGTCGCTGGCGGCGGGCCAACTGTGGAAACGGGGAAGAAGGCCAAGCGTGCCAAAGTCGATCTGGTGTGGGATGTGCAGTCCTTTTTCAACGAGAATGTTCCTGCACGCGACGATGTTGAGGACGAGGAGGAAGAGGAAATGAACTACGCCACTCTGCAGCGTCTTAAGAATGCCGACGAGCGCACGAAGAACATGACACGTGAAGAATATGTCCACTGGTCCGACTGTCGGCAGGCTTCGTTCACGTTCCGCAAAGGCAAAAGATTTAAAGAATGGGCCGGATTTGGTATCATCACGGATAGCAAGCCGAACGACGACATCATTGATATTCTCGGATTCTTGACATTCGAAATAGTACAGACGCTAACCGAAGAAGCGCTGAGGGTCAAGGATGCTGAGGATCTATACAAGAAAGAGACAGGAGGAGAGCCACAGAATCGCATGAAGCGGAAGAGGGAAAGTGGTCTGTTTGATCCGCCAGAGGAAGCTAGAGAGCCGGTACAGCCAAGCCATGTGCAAGAGGCATATAGGCGATTGCAGAGGAGCAACAATAAGAGCAGAGCTATGTTGAATTTTTCTCGGAATATTCATCGGAGTGCTTTGAAATTGGTATAACTTACAATCGTTTTCTATCATCAATGTGAATCTGTTCTAACAATCGCTAGATTTGAATGGCAACAAGCAAGACTGGAGTTATGGACCGGCTCGCATCTTGGGTTCGCGATACCTCAATGGGTTTATTATCTATCAATGGCGTATGGAGTTTGCAGTTATAAACTATGGATAGGAAGTTTACTATGGCAGAAACTTGTTTTATGCCCTTTATTAGCGTCCCCAGTTAGACATCACGATATTCAATGTACCTCATTTGTTATAGACTATAGCCATTGGCGATAGTAGTTCGTATGACTATTTGGTTCCTAGAGCTTTACTTACCATTCGATTGCTGAATAGAATCTGACTAATTGTAACAAAATTTCATGGTTCGCACATTAGCATGTCCACAGCTTAGATTTATAGCTGTACCGCTTATACGCTTTCTTATTGTAAGAGCCAAACCGTGCATTCCCACATAGCCAGATTATAGACAGCCATGACATCCCATGCGCAGAGTCTGACGGTAAAGCCCGGAGAACATGATAAAACTCTTTTGCAATGACCCAGACGTACATGAAAACATGACCGTAGATGCCCAAATGGAAAGGAGTCTACGCCTCTCAAGAGAAAACACGCCAGTTTGTCATGTCCGCTACTTATTTCTCCGGCTCCTCGCTCTCGCCTGTCATCGCGAGCCTCTTCGCCGTCACACGCTCCTGCCTCCTCTCCCGCGCTGCCTTGGTCCTCGCACGCCTGGAGTCCATCTCCTCCTTCAGGGCCCTCTCGCGTTGCTTCTCGGCCTTGGCCTTATGGATCTGTTGGATTGTTAATATTAGTAAAATGAAAGGAGGTGTCGTGATGTCATGAAGATAGACATACGTGTTCAACGAGGGCACGCTTGTGCTTGAAGGTGTTACCCTTACTGAGATGGTAAAGCTCATGGTAAAGGTGCTTGTCGATCTTGCCAGCGGCACGGTACTTGACAAGAAGACGTCTGAGAACTCGGAGACGGCGCATCCACATGACTTGGCTGTATCCAACGGCATCAGCATATTAGCCCATTAAATGGATTTGGTAAGTTCCGAGAAATAGCAACCGCTACCTTAGGTTTTGTGATGATATCCGTTTGCGTAGAGAATAAGAGTCCGGCCTACCTGGGCATACGAGCATCCTTTGTACCCTTCCTTTTACCAAAACCACGATGTCTGCCAATTCGCCTCGCCTCGGTCAGGGAACGGGCACGAGCACGGGAGTGCATCGTGACAGGTTTGCGGATGATGAGGCCATCGGCAACGAGTTTGCGGATAGTCTGGCGGGAGTTGGCGTTTGAGATTTCGCCGACTTCGTTCGGGTCCAGCCAGATTTTGCGCTTTCCGCAGCCGACAACAGACGCCGCGAGGCGTTTCTGTGTACGGAGATTGACCCTATGTGAGATAGGGTGTCAGCATTTGCTATGTGGTGATGGATGAGAGCGTGGTCGAGTGAGGAGTCATTGCGCGCTCAGCCGTCGTGAAAGCGCTTCAACGAGCGGAGAGACAGGCCGAGGGTAATGATGGAATATGTAGAGAGGCCGATTGGTACAGCGTGTCGTTTTCCTTACATTTTGAATTTTTAGCCGCGTTGGTGTCTGACGAGAGGAAACTGGGGACGTTGTAATCCAGATGCAATTTGTGCGAGGCCTCGCTAACGCTTCTGTGGGAGAGCACCGGCATTTACCGACGTGTCTTATCTAATCAACAGTCAAGGATATTTAAGCTATATCGTATTCCACTCTTTTGATCATATTCACCTGTCTTTCTGCGTATGGTCTCTCTTAGATATATTAAAAGCGCTACAACAGGCTCCAAGGTATCCGTGAGATAAGCGACTTGGAATTTTTTTACCGCTTTCAAGCTACACAGCCGGCAGAATACGTTGTGAAATATCTGCTCAACATACCCTCGAGCGAACGACTCCCAGGCCGCTCACAGGCCTCGAATTCGACAAGAGATTATTTGTTGTCTATAGCATGCAGATGCGGGGTCTTATTAATATATCAAGGATGGCTGACATACAGATCTATGAACAAAAGGGGACTTGTCATACCGTAGTCGTGTGTAAGGTGTGGATTGCCAGTCATCTGTCCACTTGTCCACAAATGGTGCTGCGGACTTACATATGTGGGATTGTGGGCTGGAGTCGGTACAAAAAGACAGCCATTTCAGGAAAATTCGGAGACGTTCGAAATAAAAGGGCTGTTCATGAGTCGATCGTGGATTGGATGGGCTTCATCGCCAGAGTATTCCGAAAAGCCGGTTGTGGTCAGGCATGGAAACTTTTCCTTATCTTCAAACTGACATTATAATCTCCATACAGTTTTTCTAAATGCAAGATCTTGAATAAGATCTTGAATATCTGGTTTGAGATTTTAGACTTTTAGCTAATCAGGGACACGGCTAGTGGACTTGTACATCGGTATCAGAAGCGGGGTACAAGAACATGAGGGTTTACGATTGATAGCTACGGTATGGCTTACTGGCTTGTAAGGTAGATAGATTTTATTACATTTTTGCAGCGTAATCTCCTAAGACTCTAGATCACAAGGCTTCACTATAGCTTAAGGTCTTCTTCATTGAGTACTCCATATAGCTGCTCAATCTCTTGCCCTACAAACGTAATATCCTGCGCTAGCTGACCGGTGACGAGCGCTGAAAATAGTTTGATTAGTACTAAAGTATGGTGGGGAAGGACGCGGAGTACCTACCATATGCATACAAAAGCTCGTAGTCCTCATTGGTAGCAATGTCTCCTCCCGGATCAGTCTTTCGAAAATCGAAAATTTTAGCCAACAGCCGATCACGAGCGTTCTCAATATTGGGTAAGACATCATTCAATGGATATGCCATTTTCATGGAAGATGCAAGAACTGCTCACGGTTAACATGGTTCTTTTTATGTGTGAAACGTGGAAAAAAATCATTAAAAGCCACCCACCTGAAAGCAAATGACTAATCCGCCAACTTAGCTGCATCCACTCATGCCTTGTGTACTTCAAAATCTCCTTCTCACCTTCACTCGCTTTCAGATCTTTTAATATGACCACATTCATAGCGTGAAAGCTGTCGAGCATCCGTCCAGTCGCTTCCAAAATCCGCTTGAAAGATTTGTCTGGAAATGGACCCCGCAACTCGAATTCGGACGTTGCAGCACTTCTGAGAGTCTCCAGATGCATTAGGAAGCGTTGCAACTCGAGTTCCACACGCTGATCCATGTACGAAACGGGCGGATCTGTGTCTTCGAGTAGTGTAGCTAGCGGCCCCCGTTTCCATATCAAGCCCATCCGTAACCATAAGATGCAGATACCGTCTCTCATCTTGCGCCTTGCCGATATCGGCCAAATGATGCGGGTGACAACAATGCCCCAGATACACCCTGCCATGACAGCTACGACGCGGTGGAGCACGATCTCCCAGATTTCAGGTGAGATGCCTCCCTCGTCATCATCATCGTCACTATCTTTGACAGAGAGCGAGTAAGCATAAAGTGCCGAGAGGTTGTATGTTAGGAGAATAAACCGGCCCATTGGTCCTTTGCCTTTGCCAACAATGATGTAGAAACAGCCGAGGGAGACTACCCAGCCAAAGAAGCAGAGGACAAAAGGGTTGTCGTTAGATATGATCCAGGCAATGACGGCGCACAGAGCCCCAATGCAAGTGCCTAAAAACCGCTGGTAGCCGGTGGTGTTGGATGCACCGATAGTCATCGAACAGACCAACATGTAAGATAATAAGCCCCATTCACCTCGCCAGTGGCTGTAGAGCGGCCTAGTAGCTGGAATGAATGACCAAACTGCATATGCTACAGCGCCTGCGCCAACCTTAAAGGCATATTTGGTATCATCTCTGCGGAAAAATCTTAAGGCGCGCCATAACCTGTATGTGTAAGGTTGACTATTTAGTGGCTTCCCAGGATCACCAATTGAGTTGACTCGGCGCATTAGTCTAGGAATCTCATGAGATAGGCCTCGCTCGGCGCTCTCTTCGATCAAGCTGGATTGTTCTGAATGGGGGTAAGCTAAAGAAAATTCAGGAGGATTGATTACCCGCCTACCAGAACCGTCTCTCTTGTTCCATTTCCCCCATCTACGCCAGAACAATAGCCACTTCCAAGTCCGTTTCCTTGGACTCCTATTAACGTCTCCCTTGAGTTCTTCTAGTATGTCTAGATAAGTAATCATGTCTTCCGCAAAGTCCTGGAGAGAAGAACTAAAATAACCACAGCTAGCAGCCACTTCCTCGAAGTCCGCGGCTACTTCTAGAGAACCTGTTTTGGCTGGAAGCTTGTTTTTGTACACGAACCCGAGAGCTTCCTTCCTCGCAGTGGCAAACATGTCATTCGCTTCGAGAAGGCTACTCCTAAAATGGCTATTGACTATGATAAGATAATCAGGCCCAGGTCCAAATGGTAGCTCGTCCAGTACTTCTCTAAGGGTATACGCGAGAGATTTCTATATGAATTAGCTTGAACTTAGTATATACATGCTCAACTCGCTTACCATAGGAGGTCCTAGGTGTGCAATAAAAATTGAGAACATATCAGCAGCCGTCAGAGAAGATTGTATTCCGCTTGGTATGTTCCAGGACGCCCCAGCTTTCGTGCCCCGTTCGTCTCCAGATCCACTTGAATCTTTAGGCAGCTCATCAATGGAGGCCAGGATACTGGTTCTCCGTTCTGTATGGCTAAGGCTGGGTGATACCATAGGAGATGCGAAGAAATCCGAGAAGCTGGAAGAGTTTGTCAACGGCGCATTCTCCTCACCTCCAGACTTGGACATGAGAGTGAACTGTGTTTCAGCTGAGCTGCGTAATCCGCCTATGTTTTGTGTCAACCGTTCCATACATTTAACAAGCCTTGACTCGATCCTGTATTCTTCTTCGGTACCCAAAAAGTAATGTTCGTATTTTGCCTCTCCCAAATTCTTAATCAGTGATCTAAAGACGGATTTATACTGGAGCGATGCGGCAACAAACGCTGGATGCTTTAGTTCTTTCTCGGAGCCAGATAAGAAGCTTCTTGTAATAATTGTGAGCATCTCCCCTAAAGAATCCGTAGCTTTCCGCAGATCATCTCGGAGTTCCTTTCTTGCGGATATCGGTTTAACCAATAAACTCACTGCGGTTGATGCTACGATGCCCATAATAACCATCCTCAACACCTGAGAAACCTTGTCGTATGAGAATGTGGCGGCCTGTACGGCTCCTTCTCTGGTCAGGACTGTGATTAGGGCCAGAGAAGCTAACGAGCAGGCCACATTGACGAGAGGGTTTCCGAGCCTTTGTTTCAACCATCCCACAAGCGCCAACCCACCACCACAGAATATTACGAGGACCAACGCATGGCCTAGCACAAGTAGATCGTGATTACCAAAAAAGACTGAGACTGCCATGCTGGTAAACGAAAAGAAAGCAGCATAGATGAAGGCCATGAGTGCCAACACAGTTGCTTCTGCCATGCTTCCAGCAGATCGCGCCGGGTGAAAGTACACCGTTATTGTAGCCACCGTGTGTTTTCCGTCATTCTTCCCCAGCAGCGCAGCGATCGGGTCCACGAAGGTTGCCAGGCTGCCTAGAACGTATGCTAGTGAGCATTTCAGTATGCCCTGTCCTGTCTTGGAGGTCATGAACGAGTATAACTGTACACCGGCATTTTCGATCCGCTGGAAGAGGTTTTCGATGCGTTCGTCGTAGGGAGGAGAGGATCGCCAGTGAAGAAGAGGCGACTGCTCGTTTGGAGCTCCATCCGAGTCTCTTGTAGGCCTTCTCAATGTGAAGCTCTTTTTGACGCGCTCTCCAGTTCTTGGTAATATGAGAGTCGCTTCTCTTAGCTACAGATGTGAGCAGTAGAATGGGAGGATTGAAGCTAGTTTGGGCTTACCCTGGGTCGTAAGAATCGGCGAGCCGTCGGGCTCTGAGAAGATTCACTCATCTTCTAGCTCTTGCAGCAAGGAGAAGGGAGTGTCTACCCTTGTTCAGCATCGTGTCTACTTGAAATAAGCTTCAAGAGGTGCGGCGTTCCAACCACACGATTGGATGCTAAAGATGATCAGCCCTACATGATCTACCGCATTGACCACCGTTCTGTGTTTCCAATCTGCGGCCGCCATCTCCGCCATCTTGCATTGTGCGTTGGACTTCAGTGTTGCTATTATGGTATTTTCGAATGGTTGGGTCTTCTCTCAGAATTCACGATGAGAATTGCCAATAAAAACCGGGTAGCGGTAGAGGGACACCCCCAATTGATATGCGGACACTCACCCTTGATTGAGTTTAGTTTCTCCCTAACCAAGTTAAAATATCACGTGAATTTGAGTTGTTTGCATTTGTATTGCAAAGCGACGTCGCGCGCCTATACCCAAAAAATTACCTCGCATTTGATCCTCTACTTCTTCGGGATCCTGCAGTTGTTGAACGCCGTCGCGGCCGCCCGGTAGGCTCTACAAATAGCAATTCGCGTTGACAGCTCTATTCGCCGAGAGCCATTAGTATTTGAGCAAAATACTGCGCGCGGTCGTGGGCGTGGGCATGGGAGCGGCTGTGCCCGCGGAGGCAGTTCTTAGGTGTCAAGCAGAGGTGGCAGCACCTAAATTAGTTTGCGCGGCGCCTCATAAGTTATCTCTTAATCCAATTAATCGACTTGGGAGTAGGTAGGTGGTGCTATCCCTTGACACGTTGGCGTCCTCGTCTGGGCGCCAAGCCTAGGAACAACGTGCCTGTAAATAGCTAGTTATTTTCAACAATTCGATACCGCACAATGCCACATACATTTTCAAATGATATTGAATCGCTTTAGCTGGGTGTAGTCTCTGGCAAGGGCAGCCAATTCGGAGCCTCTGATTGGCTAAGCCCTTATCGATAGCTGAGGACGTAAATTAACGTGTCAAGGGATAGGTAGGGGAATGGTGGTGGGAGTTAAGATACTACTGCGGGTGCCCTGCTAGATGTCGGCGGTATATTTAATAGGCTTTTAAAGGCCTGGGAGCTTTGTCCTTTCACGAGGACTTCGCTGAGGATTCCTTTGGCGTATTCCAACTTTGATTTGAACTTTACTAGTTGTACTGTACAACTCAAATCCACGTGATATTCGAACTTGATCAGGAAGGAACTAAACTCAATCAGGAGGGAGTGTGTTGATTATTTACATACAAATTTGGGTAAGCGCACGGGCGTTCGGCATTTTCAATTTCCGGCCACGACTTAACGCACCAGCCCTTGGCCTATTAAAGATAAAGTAGCGCACAGACGTTTAGTAGAACTTTAACGGGCCTAAATTTTTATCCTGTCTAATCTTTAGTTGCGAGCTAATTTTTAAACATTTTATAAGTTTTATTTTTTTCCAACTATTCAAAATAGCCTCTTTGGTGTAGTTGGTTATCACGTGGGTGAGTGGCCAGCAATCCTTAGTGGCCCCGATATTAATAATGTTAGGTCTCATATGTAATATGATTTGGTCATCCAAAGTAATCCCAAGCTCGCCAGTGCAAATCTGGCAAGGGGCAGAAACTTCTTTTTGCGATCTCATTCTTTTTTCCATATCTGATATCAGGTTCGCTGCTGCAGGCCGTGCGTATAACAACCAGGACGGCCATAATTTAACCTCACAGATAGAGAGAATAGCAGACAAATGGACGAAATATCTCGAGAAAAGGAGGAATACTTTGTAGACGGTGTTCTGTGGAGCGACAATACTTCGTCTGACACGAAAACCGTTTTCAACAGAATCACCTGTGGATCCGAACTAGACCTTGCACAAGCTTGCAGCCCAATTTCAATCGAATGCAGGGAACGTTTCCGACAACGATTACGACGCATAATCTATCGCCTAAGCGATCTTGTCAAGGCGAATCCATTTTCGAAGGAAGCCGAGTCCACGAATGCACCGCTTTCAACGAATTTTTGGATTGTACTCAGCATGCTCGAAGTCGATAAAGTTTTTAATATTCTTTTATCATACTTCCCTAAGCAAGTCCAAGCAGCTTTAGGAAAGCCAGAGATTACAATCGATAGCCTACTAGCACTTCCCCGCCAATCAGACAACAACCTAGGCGGCTGGATTATATACATCGACATTGTTACAGAGAGTATTATACTTGATAATGGTAAAGAGACAAGAGTAGGCCCTCAAACTCATGGACTGGGTCTATACGTCGGTTCTGCCACAGGCCAGGGAGGTGGAATTTAAAGGTGGTCAGAATATGATCGATATGTCCTCAACAACCTTTCTAAAGACAATTATTCGAGAAAGGGCTATCATCACTGGTTTTGTACAAGACCTGCTCGCACAATAAACCTTCGGGCTGTTGCTATTGGATTCTGCCCTCTTAACTCTACATTCTGGCCAATCCTTACTAAAGGTATTATTATGGTCCTACTTAGTACTCTTAGCGATAAGGGTCAAAGAAAGCAGTTTACCCCGAAGGCAATGTTTAATTAGTACGAAGAATGTCGCAAAGCTATACCCGATGTGGGAAGATTCCCAGATATTAAACCTCTAAATCACTCATGGCCATTACAACAAGGATTTTGCAGACGCATTCCAAGGCCAACAAGCTGTCCTTATTATGGCTTAATCCCGTTAAGAAAGGCAATCTGGCTAAGAATAGAGGCAAAATATGTCTGCCTAAGTTGTTGGGAGCAAAGTTCTAAAGGACAGAAGAAACGGCAAACAGCCAGAAATTCGGGACAAGTAAAATATGGAAGGCCAGCTTGCAACTGGAAATTTGGGCCGTATATTAATCTGGTTAAGAAAGAGCGTCCAGGGATAGCTCCAAAAAGCGGTATTAGTAATAGATGGCTCTACCAGCCGTGCTTTGGGATGGCGATAAGGACTGCAGAAGCCCATGGAGTAGTATATGTTTGAGCAAATCGAGGGCCAACAGTAAAGGAGGCGGGTATCTTTTATTGTCAGAATCCAAAGTGTAAAAGACCGTTGGGGCGGAATAAAAAGAAGAACGAAAGACCGGCAGAAAGACCCCGGCCTGGAATTAGTGATTGCTGGCTCTGTATCAACTGTTTCCGCAAGAGACGCCGTGGTACTCTTAGTGTGCCAGCTCTCTCTACATAGAGTTTCTATAGTTGGTTTCAACTATGATGTACTCTTATAATCGTCATTGTTGGTTATTTACCCAGTAATTCCGTGTGCCAGCAACACAGGTGCTGGTTGTAAAGGGGGCCCGACTTGTTTTGGAATCGGCGTTCTAGATCGTGTATAGAGAGGACAGGCGATGATGTATGTGGTAAGCGGCGCCGTGGTAGAGTAGTCGCTGGTGCTGGCGGGGAGGCTCTAGAAGCAGGTAGTGTAGTTGTTGGTACTGGCGGTGTGGAGGCTAGAGATCGACGAGGCCTCGGTGGTGGTGATGGTGATGTTAGGCAAGGGCGAGACGCAACGGCGGGGTATGAGGGACGGACAGGAGAAACCAGGCGAGGAGAGGAGGGCGGTGGCTGGGTAGGTGTACCGGTTGAGGTAGGAGGGGGAGGAGTGGCAGCAGCGTATTCTGATGATGGGCGTTCTTGGAGCGGGCTCATGGAGGGTGGTGGTGACAATACCTCTGGGGTTCGAGAACGAGGGTGGCTAGTCGATGTGTAGATGTCAGAAACATTGTTGATCATATCGAATATCGTATCTGCTAAGAGGCAATCCTCCTCGTGAGCGCTGAGGAGCTCATCGTTGCTCCATTCTCCTAAAGTGGCCATCCGTTGTATGCTCATTGCTTTATGACAGACATGACAAAAGCAAGTGTCTTCCCCAGATTTCGTGGAGTAGGAAAAGTCGCATATCGCTAGCTGCTGTGGAGGTAGATCTGTACATGCCCATGTTGACGGATAGTTTTCTAGACGTCTTGCGAGGTTTCGATACGATGCAGAGGTGTTAGACGGTGGTCGTGACGCGCATCGCGATCGTTGGGACGCGTCAGAACGCGACGGTGAGTTGCTTCGGCTTGCTGCTGGTGATGACCTAGGCGATGATAGCGATGATGGCGATGCGAAACGGTTTAATGCTGCCGTTGCTGCCATCCCTCACCGTTAGCAAGTACGTATGTATGTATGTATGTATGTATATTCTATTATCCCTTCGTGTGGCAAAATGCGATTTTTGATTGGGGCGTATTTAGCCGTCCTGCTTCAGCTAGCACACCTCGGTTAGGCTAGTTAGTGGCGTTTTGGTGGACCCCACCACTAAAAACACAAAAATCGACCTAATGGAAGGATGCTTTAAGAGGCCATTATAAAAAGGTCATCAAATATATATTTTTAAGGAAGCTGGGCGGAAAGTCGTAATATATAACGTTATGGTTATACGTTCCCGGCCCTTCTCTATTAACTACCTGCTAATTATATAGGAAAATCCTCCAGAGCCCCCCCCTAAATCCTTACCACCTATACACTTTATACGCGTTCTTAACGTTAATAAGAATAAGCTAATAGAGGACTAGCTTAAGGCTATAAGGGAGGACGTGTTATATACATCAAATAAGGTAAATTAAGTGCTATAGGTAATTAAGCGGTTTAATTAGCGATTATTCGGTATGGAGGCCTAATTAAAGGCAGTAGAGGAAGGCTTAAAAGAGGCTAAGATACATACTGCGGTAAAGGCTTAATTAGCTTTAGAGTCTTAATATTAAAGGCGTAAGGAAGTAAAGGATTAAAAGTAGTTACCTAATTGTCGTCTACTAAATAAAAGTCGGTAAAGCACCGCAAGCATAGAGGAAGCCTATAACCCTTACATTCGTATACTGTCCGTCTTACCTTTAATATAAGCTTCTTTGCCTACTTCCATCTACACATCTAGCACGTTAGCAAGCCCTTATAGCCCTTTATCTTTATATAGCCTTTAATATATTAGTAAGTTCGCGTTTTACACCGTCAAATTATAGGTAGTAGGGTTTTAGCAGTGACGTAGGTGGTGCTTTAATTTATTCCGATATTTCTATAACTAGGCCCAACGCCAGGCTAATATTGCCTATACTTTAGTGAGCTTAAATAAAGAAGACGCTTAGTATCTTGCTTATTTAGGCCTATTTGCTAACTGCCCATAATAATAAGGTTCTAGGCCAGTCGTATATAGAAGCGGCGATGGATTTAAAGGAAGGGTTTACTTAACGTCCGGAAGATTTTCTTACTAATAATATAGGCGTTAATTATGGCTGTATTAAGCGCCTAGAAGAATAAGGGTATCTAGGTACGTATAGTAGTAATCTAGGTGGTGTAGTAGCTCTAAAGCTAATCGTAAATATTAACGCCGCCTATCTAGTTATTATAGTTAATAGAAAGCCTAGGAAGTGTTAACTTCTTAATTAGATTATCGCCCTAAATATTAGCTACTAGCTTCTTAAGGAAGGAATTATATACTCGCGGCCGACGCTAATTAACTTTATTAATATCCTCATTACTGCATAAGTGAGCCGTCGTTAAAAATCGTACTAAGTTCTTGTCCTGCTATATAATTAAAAGCACTAAATTAACTACGCCAACGACTATTCCCGTAATAAAATTGAACGGTAGCCTTGCCTTCCTTTTATTAGCCCTTTTATATACCTTTAGATAGGCCTTTAAGTTTAACTAAGTAGTGCTAGCTGCAGTAATTCTAAGTCGTTAAAGCACCTAGAGTAACGGAATATTTGTAAAGTAGTTATCTAAAAATAGGCAAAATTAATAAGCCTAAAGAGGAAGCTATTAGGTAAGGTAGAGGACGCACTTAGAGGTTTTTAAGAGGGTAATATCTTAATAATCTATTTAAGAAGGAAGTCTAAAAAAGTAGCTAGGTAAGGTAAACATAAAGCTATAGCAATATCTATACTAATAAAGGCTTATTATTTTAAAGCCCTTAGGTATTGGCTTACTAGGCAATTTAATTATAGCTATAGATTGTCTAGTAAACCTTACTATTATTTTATTAAAACTAACTATAGATCTAGGTATAATGTATTTCCTAAACGCCTTACCTAATAGAGTTGTTAACGGCTTAATCTTCTTAAAAACCTATTATTTAACGCCTTTTAGTGGAGGTGGTAAGACGTAAAAGAAGCGCTTAAGTTACTCCTATCTTTTTTAGCCTATAAATAAGCTAATTAAGTGTTTAGGATATTTAGGATCTATAGCCCAAAGGTCTTACACTTAAGGAGTTTTAAAGACGCCTATATATATAATAAGTCCTACCTAAATTATTAACTCGCCAGCAGAGGTCTCCTTCTACGCCTATAATTGTTTACCAGCGTGCCGTCCTAATTAGTAATATCTACTAGCGTTTTAAGAAGCTCTATAGAGGTTTGTGTTAATTGCAAGCCTCTTAAATATACTAATACTAAAGAATAATAGAAATACTCGAATTAGCAGGTCCTATTTAGATTTACACTTACCAGACGCTATACTAACCTAATCTGCCATTATATAGTAAGTAGAGCGCTTAGTATCCTTATTTTAATTAAGAAGATTATTAGATTTAACGCCTGTGCTAAAGCCGTTAATAGGCTTACCAGCGCGCTAAGCGGTAAATAGTAACTTATCTAGAAGGTTAATAACTTTAAGATCTAATTTAGGAATAGCGGCTATAGGCTCCCATATAGTAGGAACGGCAGGAAGGTCTATTCTTATAACTTCTTTAGCTAATAACTTTAGTAGTTTAGTCTCATCTACCTTATCTACCTTATCCTTAGTAGTCTTGCCGCGGGCCTTAAAAACAGCTCCTAATTCTTCCTCCTTAATATCCTCTGTCTGGCCACTTAACCGGGCCTCCTTACTTAGCACTACCTGCTATATAGCTACTGGAGCCACTAAAGCCTCTAGAGGCTGTGCAACTAAGCTATTATATATATACTGCGTTGCTTAAAAGGATTGTAAATAAGACTCCTAGGCTTTAGGTGCTTTTAAAGGCTTTAGATAACCTTTTTTAGGCGGTATAAAAATTATATTTTATAGAGGATTTAATGGTTAAATAGAGGGCAATAATATTGAAGCTTTTTAATTAACTACACTACTAAATATACAGCCTTCCTAGCCATATCGCTGCTGTTTACCACGATATTTAAGCGTTAATAAGGCGCCAGCACCCCTGCCGCCAAGTAGTCGCATTGACCAGCGGCTTTAATACTAAGTTATATACGGTATAGAGCCTCTAGATTGGCTTAAGAGGCTTATATATACGAAAAGTGTAAGAAATCTTTACCATATAAAGGGATAGCCATGTACTATCTAGGGTATAGGCCGTTATAGAGCGCTAACTAAATACTTCCTGCCATTAATATGCTTGCTCTAGTTTAGAAGCCAACTATAAGAACTATATATCTATTACCTAATACTATACTTAACTAAGGAGAAAATAAAAGAAAGTAATATATTACTATTAAAGAAAGTTAGAGTTTAGAGGCGAGCCTAAGTAAGTAGTTTTTGATGCCTTATATCCATAGGGCTATTCTAGCGTTATGCGCTTCTTAATTAGCAACGCACTAGTAGAGGCATATATAGAGGAGGCTTATAGTATATTCGGTTAGATAATTAGAGGAGGAATTCTTAAAAGTCTTTACTTATTAATATCGGCTTTTATACTCTTTATATCTTATATACTTAGGTATAAACGTCTAGTCTCCTTTATAAATTTAATTATAGCTTTAACTACGCTAATATCTAGCTTCTAGCGCTTAATTAGGCCGTTAATATTCCTGCCTCCTTTTTATCTATATAAGTAGCCTTCTAATATATATAATAGATCCCCAAATCGATCTCTATATTACTCTCTTAGTTTAATCCTCTACTACACCCACCTCCTATAAGAGAAGAGGAAGTACTATATTAACTCTATAAGCCTATAGTCGCATAACGCCGTCTCTAATGTATTAATTTTATAGAGATATTTCTTTAAAAATGACTTGCCGGTCTATAGCTGCGTAAGGATAGTAGCTTTTAAGCTAATTAGCTGCTGGTATAATCCTACAGCCTTTTTAAGGTAAAGTACTACGTTAATCTTCCTTATAAACTTGCCTATATTAGATCTTCCTAATAGAAGCGGTCCTATTACTATCTTAGCTCTTTTTAACGCTTACGTTATAAGGTACTATAGGAGGCCGTCTTTCTATAGTAGCTCCTCGCTCTCTAGTCTTATTGCTACTTTAGTAAGCTTATTAGCCTTCTTATTTTCTATAAATCCTAAGTAGCCTAGAATCTAGTATAGCGTAATATTATTTAGCTAAAGCTTCTTTAAAATCTCTGCGATTATTTCCTAGTAGGCTCTAGCCCTTTAGCTCTATACTAACAGCAACGCTAATTATAAGTTAGAGAATATTCTTATACTAGATATAGGTATTAGAAAACCTACTTAGTTAACAGCTGTATACATAGGGTCCTATAGCTAGTTAGCTGCCTTGCTAATTACTAGAAGCTCTATAAGATAGGCGTCGGCCTAATTAGAGCTTACTACCGTTTTTAAAAGCGTTGCTTTAGATAGCGTAGTATATATACTAACTCCTACCCTACTATTACGCACTAATATATTAACGTATATATTAACCTACCCTAGCTTATAGTCTTTAATAATAGCTTAAGTATAATCTTCGTCCTTATATATTACTATATTAGGCTTAGCTACCTATAGCGGGTATATATATAGTTTAACCTCCAGCACCCTATTTACCTAGATATCCTCGCATATCTCTACTATCCTTTAAAGTAGCGATTAGTATTATCTATAGAGCCTCTATCTTTAAATTATCTAATAAGGATATAATTTGCCTAGTTTATAGATTAATACCTAAAACGCGATAGCTTAGTTATGTAGCCTTTACTTAAGAGAAAGTAAGCTAGCTTCTACTTCCGCTATTAGTAGGGTAATAGAGCGGAACCCCCTAATAATAGCTTATGCTATAATCCTCTGCGCCTGCTAGAGGAGCTATATTAACTCTTATATCGCAAGCGGGTACTATATTAGCGACGCGTAGTTTGCTACTAGTAAAACTAAGCTCTTAGCTAGCTGCTTAACGCTTTTAGACTATAGTCCCTTTAATCTACGCAACGCTAGCGCTACCTTAGTAGCTTTGCCTACCTTATTTGCTAGGTGCGCCTTAAACTATAGCTCCTTATTAAGGATTACCCTAAGGATTTTAACTTCCTAAGTTAGGGGGATCCCTTTTCCTTTAAATTAGAGTGGTGTGGTAGCATCCCTACCTGCTTCTTTATATCTAGTAAGGTAGATAAATAACATTTTCTTTACTTTAAATTGGGCTCTACTAGTTCTCTCCTATTTCTTAAACATTAGTATAATCTCGCCCTAGATAATCTACGTGTTTTCCTCCGCTATAAGGCCTATAACCTATACTAAGTAGTTATTAATAAAGGCCATAGAGCTGCTATTTCTGGGTACGCTTTATATAAGATCCGCGTTAAAAAATAGAAAGAGTATTAGGGCTAGTACTAATCTCTATAGGAGACCCGCCTACGGGAGCGCCTATACCTCTAATATATATCCGTTAACTAGGATATAGGCTTAATAGTTTATATAAAAGTCCTATACCTATTATATAATTATCTAAGGTATCTAATATTGCTATAATCTCCTAATTTCCAGCTCTATAGCCACATTATTATACGCACCCTTCATATTAAATAATACTAGAGATAGCGTCTTCTTTCCTTTTTATACTCTAAATACGTCCTTATAGAGATATAATAGCGTATATATTATTAACCTTTGCTTCCTAGCTCTAAAGTGCGTCTTAAGTAGTAGGCTATATTCCTCTACTAGGTATACTATCCTCTCTACTACTAGTAATTTAAGTGCTTTTCCTAGCGTTAGGAGGAGGGAGATCGGCCTATAGTTATTTACTACCGTATAGTCCCCCTACTTTAGCTTCTATAGCGGTATAATCTTTACTACCTTCTATTCCTAGGGTACCTTTCCTATCTTAAGTAATTTAGTAAAGAGAGTAGTAATCTTACCACTTAGTACGGGCTATAGCTCTCGCTACACCCTAGCTAGTAGGCCGTCCCTTCTAGGAGCCTTATTTAGGCTAGCCCTAAATATAGCTACCTTAACCTTATATTTAGCGATAGGCTCCTATAGTAATTAGTTATAGCTAGTTATAGCTTCCTCCTTTTATTTATACGGCGGTAGGACCGGAAAGAATACTTAGAGTAGTTCTCTTATAATATTATAGTTCTCCGTAATAACTTCTCCCTATCCTCTATCCTTCTTAATTAGCGGTATTCTAGTAAACGCGGATATAGCCTATAGATTAAGGTATTTTAACGCCTTTTATATATTATTACTGTTATTAAGGAATTTATCCTAATAGAGCTTCCTATATCGCCGAATAGTCCTATAAAAGAGCTTCTTCGCTCTTACTGCGATATTACATAGCTTAGGGTCATCCCTTCTTTACCTCTATATTGCGCTATTTCTATTCCTCTAGTATATATATAACTTCCTTAGCGTTATAAGGTCTTTATTCCACTATCTTTTTATATATAGTAATAGTCTAGCCCGTTAGCAGTATACTTTAAGGGCTTTATTAACCTACCTATTAAGGTAGTTAACTATTTTATCTATATCTTCTATAGGGAATCCTATTTCTTTCTATTGCTCTATATCTTCTTATATCTTATCCTAGTTTATATTTTTAATAAGCAGCCTCTCCTAGCTCTCCTACGTGTCTATATTAACTTAAAAGCTAGTATAAATAGCTCTATAGTCTAATCCGTACTTATACTCCTAAATAGCGTACTTTACTAATTTACTTACTAGGCCTGGGGTTATAAGTATAAGGTTAATTGTTAATATTTGCCCCGCGTTACTTTTAAACATAGGTATTCCTATTAAAAGTAGGCTCTAGAGTAACCGGTCCGCTATAAAGTTAATAATTAGCGTACTTTCTTCCTACGTTAATATAGTACTAATATAACTTCCTCCCTATAGCGGATTATACCGATTAAAGTCACCTATAATTACTACCTCGGTATATAGGTCGCGTAATAGTTTACCCTAAATTAGCCTATTAATTATCTCTAGTCTACTAAAAAGCTCCTCTAGGTTCTCTTCCTTAGTTCTCCTTAAATATCTATCTAGAATATATACCGATATAATTATAAGTCTCCTTTAGCTAACGTGCGCTACTACTACCGTAATGTCTGCTAAATCTACCTACAGCTATATAGCTGCTAGCTCTCTAAATGCCTAGATATATAACCTAACTAAGGGATACCACTGCTACTTACCTATTAGGATAAACTTTATCCACTAGGGATTTAAGCTAGCTAGCACTACTTCCCTATTTAAGAGAAAGTAGTAAGGCTCTTGGCCTAAAATAAAGTAGAAGTCCGCTAGCGCTTCGTTATTATATAGCGCATACTACGCCTCCCTATACTTCTTTATATTCGCCTAAAGAATCTAAAGTTCTCTATTTATAGCGCTGTTATATAAGAATCCTATCTATCTCTTTTCTATATACTAGGCATTTACGGTATAAGGCTTAATAAGGACCCTAGTAGTTTATATAGTATAGATTCACCATCTTACACTAGAGATGGCCTTCCCACTTATATATTTCGCACGTATTAGGTTATATATAGTCTCTAGCTTTATATCTAAACCTTTTATATTTATAGTATACTATAGGGGTGCGTTACTTCTTAAATAGTAATATAATAATTGCGCCTCCCCTAAATAATATATTATCTAATATAAGCAGCTTCTCTATATCCTCCTTTATTACTACTTTAATAATTACTAATATGTACTAGCCGCGCGGCCTTAGTTGTCCTAGCTATCTTATTATATATACCTTTACCTTATTCTCTACCCTAAAGCGCTCTATAGCTAACTTATTTACTTTTCCGCTATTAATATTTATTACTAAAGGTACTTTAACCTAGTCCGCCTTAACTGTATACTACTTAGGTCTAATAAGCCTCGCCCTAGGGATATATAGTTTAAGCTATTAAGTAGTTATCTACTTAAATATAGCTTCTTTATCTTTTTCTACCGAGAATCTAATAATGCTTATGCTGTCGCTTATTCGCTATACGCGGAAGTCCTTAAGTATAGCTCCCGTAAGCCCCTTAACATCCTTTATACCTTACGCAATAGTTTACTTTATTACTTTAGTAGTAGCTACCCTCTTTATTACCTCTAAACCCGCTTAACTAACGTCTATTACTAGCTGCTAATTAGGTTCCTTAGGGTTCCTAGCGCTTATTATTTATAGTAAGGTTATCTCTAACCCTACTATACCTTAACTAGCCGCTACTAATACCTATAATTGTGTTAGAGCTAAGGGAGTGTTTAGTTACGCTTATAAGGACTAAATAGCCTTTTAGAGTTTAGCGTTTTACTTTTTAAGGCTTCGCTATTCCAATTTAATGTCTATAAGGTTATTTCTAATACTCTTAATAATGCTATTCTGGTTTATAATAATATTGCTCTACTATACTATAGTTTTTTTAAGGCTTTTAATAAGTTAATAAAATTTGTTATAATTAATACCTCCTCCTTTATATTTAGGTAAGGTAAAGACTCTTACTATAGGGAATAAAGGTAGTATATACTATATAGCTTATAGTCCGGTTTATAGTGCGGTTATCTACTATTTAAACTATATTAATATTTGGGCTCGTATCCTTAGCAACTACTAGGCCTCTTATACCTTCGCGCTTAGTTTCTTTATACGTCTTAGTGAAGCTACTAGTGGGTCTAGAGGTAGTGTTACTAATACGCGTTTAGGGGTTAAAGCAGCTATTAGGGCTCTAGGGCTTCGTTTAGTAGGCCGTAGGGGCCGCCTTATAGCGGGAACTAGCTAAACAAAAGACTAGGATTTAATTAAAAGAATATTTAAGATAAATATCCTCCTCTTTCCGCGTCCGTTAAATTTTCGTTAGTAAGTACGTATATATATTCTATTATAGCCATATACTATCTAAGGTATAGGCCGTTATAGAGCGCTAACTAAATACTTCCTACTATTAATATACTTGCTCTAGTTTAAAAGCTAACTATAAGAACTATATATCTATTACCTAATACTATACTTAACTAAAGAAAAATAAAGGAAAGTAATGTGTTACTATTAAAGAAAGTTAGAGTTTAAAGGCGAGCCTAAGTAAGTAGTTTTCGATGCCTTATATCCGTAGGGCTATTCTAGCGTTATACGCTTCTTAATTAGTAATACACTAGTAGAGGCACGTGTAGAGGAGGCTCGCGGTATATTCGGTTAGATAATTAGAGGAGGAATTCTTAAGAGTCTTTGCTTGTTAATATCGGCTTCTATACTCTCTATATCTTATATACTTAGGTATAAACGTCCGGTCTCCTTTATAAATTTAATTATAGCTTTAACTACGCTAATGTCTGGCTTCCAGCGCTTAATTGGGCTGTTAATATTCCTGCCTCCTTTTTATCTGCGTAAGTAGCCTCCTAATGCATATAATAGATCCCCAAATTAATCTCTATATTATTTTCTTAGTTTAATCCTCTACTACGCCCACCTCCTATAAGAGAAGAGGAAGTGCTATATTAACTCTATAAGCCTATAGTTATATAACGCCGTCTCTAATATATTAATTTTGTGGAGATATTCCTTTAGAAATAACTTGCTAGTCTATAGCTATATAAGGATAGCAGCTTCTAAGCTAATTAGCTGCTGGTATAATCCTATAGCCTTTCTAAGGTAGAGTACTATGTTAATCTTCCTTATAAACTTGCCTGTATTAAATCTTCCCAATAAAAGCGGTCCTATTATTATCTTAGCTCTTTTTAACGCTTGCGTTATAAGGTACTATAGGAGGCCGTCTTTCTATAGTGGCTCCTTGCTCTCTAGCCTTATTGCTGCTTTAGTAAGCTTATTAGCCTTCTTATTTCCTATAAATCCTAAGTAGCCTAGAATCTAGTATAGCGTAATATTATTTAGCTAAAGCTTTTTTAAGATCTTTGTAACTATTTCCTAGTAGGTTCTAGCCCTTTAGCTTTATACTAATAGTAACGCTAATTGCGAGTCGGAGAATATTCTTATACTAGATATAGGTATTAGAAAACCTACTTAGTTAACAGCCGTATACGTGGGGTTCTATAGCTAGTTAGCTGCCTTACTGATTACTAGAAGCTCTATAAGGTGGGCGTTGGCCTAATTAGAGCTTACTACCATTTTTAAAAGCGTTGCTTTAAATAGTGTAGCATACACACTAACTTCTGCCCTACTATTGCGTACTGATATATTAACGTATATGTTAACCTGCCCTAACTTATAGTCTTTAATAATAGCTTAAGTATAATCTTCGTCCTTATATATTACTATATTAGGCTTAGCTACCTACGGCGGGCATATATATGGTTTAACCTCCAGTACCCTATTTACCTGGATATCCTTATATATCTCTACTGTCCTTTAGAGCGGCGATTAGTGCTATTTATAGAGCCTCTGTCTTTAAATTATTTAATAAGGATGTAATTTACCTAGTTTATAGATTAATACCTAGAACGCGATAGCCTAGTTATATAGCCTTTGCTTAAAAGGGAGTAAGCTAGCTTTTACTTCCGCTATTAGTAGGGCGATAGAGCGGAACCCCCTAATAATAGCTTATACTATAATCCTCTACACCTACTAAAGGAGCTATATTAACTCTTATATTATAAGCGGGTACTATATTAGCGACACGTAGTCTACTACTAGTAGGACTAAGCTCTTAGCTAGCTGCTTAACGCTCTTAAACTATCCCTTAACCCGCCGGAATGCGTCCTACCGTTATCAATAAGAACTGGCCAATTAGATTAACCAAGTCAAATCGTCGTGATCAGGAATACAAAGCTGGTAATATATATTGATCGCCATATAAAATTGATATAGAGGCTTAATTCTTAGAGTTGAGTCGCTCGATATAAGGTAGCTAATAGTCGTCGCATAAAGAATTAATTGAATATAGCGAATAGATTGTGTTAATTAACATTAGTAGGTAAATTTGGTGCGCTATGGTCGTTGAAACCGTTAATATGCATAGGAGTAAAATTAGGCAACGCTATGGCGTCGGTGGTGGTTTTTTAGCATGCCAATTTGGCTACACGTTATATTGAGTCGGTTGAACAAGATATATATTTAGAAGTACGATTGGAAGGTATAGTTAATAGCAATTAATTGATCAAATCTATATATGCCATACGCGTAGTTTTGATTCTGGTGTTTAAGCACGGACCATCTTCTCGTAGGACGCCGGCGGGTTAAGGGATAGTCCCTTTAATCTACATAACGCTAGCACTACCTTAGTGGCTTTACCTACCTTATCCGCTAGGTGCGCCTTAAACTATAGCTCCTTATTAAGGATTACCCTAAGGATTTTAACTTCCTAAGTTAGGGGGATCCCTTTTCCTTTAAATTGGAGCGGCGTAGTAGCATCCTTACCTACTTCTTTATATCTAGTAAGGTAAATAAATAACGTTTTCTTCGCTTTAAATTAGGCTCCACTAGTCCTTTCCTATTTCTTAAGTATTAGTATAATCTTACCCTAGATGATCTGCGTATTTTCCTCCGCTATAGGGCCTGTAACCTATACCGAGTAGTTATTAACAAAGGCCATGGAGCTACTATTTTTGGGTATACTTTATATAAAATCCGCGTTAAAGAATAAAAAGAGTATTAGAGTTAGTGCTAATCCCTACGGGAGACCCGCCTATAGGAGTGCCTGTACCTTTAATGTGTATCTATTAACTAGGATATAGGCTTAATGGTTTATATAAAAGTCCTATACCTATTATATAATCGTCTGAGATATCTATTACTACTATAATCTCCTAATTTCTGGCTCTATAGCTATATTATTATACGCACCCTTAATATTAAATAATACTAGAGATAGCGTCTTTTTTCCTCTTTACGCTCTAAATACGTCCTTATAGAGATATAATAGCGTATATATTATTAACCTTTACTTCCTAGCTCTAAAGTGCGTCTTAGGTAGTAGGCTATGTTCCTCTACTAGGTATACTATCCTCTCCGCTACTAGCGATTTAAGTGCTTTTCCTAGCGTTAGAAGGAGGGAGATTGGCCTATAGTTATTTGCTACTATATAGTCCCCCCGCTTTAGCTTTTGCAGTGGTATAATCTTTACTACCTTTTATTCCTAGGGTACCTTTCCTATCTTAAGTAATTTAGTAAAGAGAGTAATAATCTTACTACTTAGTACGGGCTATAGCTCTCGCTATACCCTAGCTAGTAGGCCGTCCCTTCTAGGAGCCTTATTTAGGCTAGCCCTAAATATAGCTGCCTTAACCTTATATTTGGCGATAGGCTCCTATAGTAATTAGTTATAGCTAGTTATAGCTTCCTTCTTTTATTTATACGGCGGCGGGACTAGAAAGAATACCTAGAGTAGTTCTTTTATAATATTGTAGTTCTCTATAATAACTTCTCCCTATCCTCTATCCTTTTTAATTAGCGGTATTCTAGCGAACGCGGATATAGCCTATAGATTAAGGTATTTCAACGCTTTCTATATATTATTACTATTATTAAGGAATTTGTCCTAATAGAGCTTTCTATATCGCCGAATAGTCCTATAGAAGAGCTTCTTCGCTCTTACTACGATATTACGTAGTTTAGGGTCGTCCCTTTCTTACCTCCGTATCGCGCTATTCCTATTCCTCTAGTATATATATAACTTCCTTAGCGTTATAAGGTCTTCGTTTCACCATCTTTTTATATATAGTAATAGTCTAGCCCATTAGTAGTATGCTTTAAGGGCTTTATTAACCTACCTATTAAGGCAGTTAACTATTTTATCTATATCTTCTATAGGGAATCCTATTTCTTTTTATCGCTCTACGTCTTCTTATATCTTGTTCCAGTTTATATTCTTAATAAGCAGCCTCTCCTAGCTCTTCTGCGTATTTATATTAACCTAGAAGCTAGTATAAATAGCTCTATAGTCTAATCCGTACTTATACTCCTAAATGGCGCACTTTACTAGTTTACTTACTAGGCCCGGGGTTACAAGTATAAGGTTAATTGTTAATATTTACCCCACGTTACTTTTAAACATAGGTATTCCTACTAAAAGTAGGCTCTAAAGTAACTGATCCGCTATAAAGTTAATAATTAGTGCACTTTCTTCCTACGTTAATATAGTACTAATATAACTTCCTCCCTATAGCGAATTATGCCGATTAAAGTTACCTATAATTACTACCTTAGTATATAGGTCGCGTAATAGTTTACCCTAGATTAGCCTATTAATTATCTCCAGTTTGCTAAAGAGCTCCTCTAGGTTCTCTTCTTTGGTTCTTCTTAAATATCTGTCTGGAATATATACTAACACAATTATAAGTCTCCTTTAGCTAACATATACTACTACTGCTATAATGTTTACTAAATCTACCTATAGCTATATAGCTACCAGCTCTTTAGATGCCTAGATATATAACCTAACTAGGGGATACTGCTGCTACTTACCTATTAGGACGAACCTTATCTACTAGGGATTTAAGCTAGCTAGCACTACTTCTCCATTTAAGAGAAAGTAGTAAGGCTCCTAGCCTAGAATAAAGTAGAAGTCCGCTAGCGCTTTATTATTATATAGCGCATGCTACGCCTCCCTATACTTCTTTATGTTCGCCTAAAGGATCTAGAGTTCTCTATTTATAGCGCTATTATGTAAGAATCCTATCCATCTCTTTTCTATATGCTAGGTATTTACAGTATAAGGCTTAATAAGGACCCTAGCAGTTTACGTAGTATAGATTTACCGTCTTATACTAGAGATAGCCTTCCCGCCTATATATTTCGTATATATTAGGTTGTATATAGTCTCTAGCCCTATATCTAAACCTTTTATATTTATAGCATGCTATAGGAGTATATTACTCCTTAAATGGTAATATAATAATCGCGCCTCCCCTAAATAATACGTTATCCGACGTAAGTAGCTTCTCTATATTCTCCTTTATTACTACTTTAATAATTACTAACGCGTGCTAGCCGCGCGGCCTTAGTTGTCCTAGCCATCTTATTATATATACCTCTACACTATTCTCTACCCCAAAGCGCTCTATAGCTAACTTACTTACTTTTCCGCTGTTAATATCTATTACTAAAGGTACTTTAACCTAGTCCGCCTTAACTATATACCACTTAGGTCCGACAAGCCTTGCCCTAAAAATATACGGTTTAAGCTATTAAGTAGTTATCTACCTAAACGCAGCTTCTTTGTCTTTTTCTACTAAGAATCTAATAATGCTCGCGCTATTGCTTGTTCGCTATACGCGGAAGTCCTTAAGTATAGCTCCCGTAAGCCCCTTAATATCCTTTATACCTTACGTAATGGTTTACTTTACTACTTTAGTAGTAGCTACCCTCTCTATTACCTCCTTACCTGTTTAGCTAACGTCTATTACTAGCTGCTAATTAGGTTCCTTAGGGTTCCTAGCGCTTATTATTTATAGTAAGTGTTCGGATCACGGTGGAGGGTTTTTGGTTCAATTGTATTCGTCGTCGGTAGGGTCGTCAACAGAGTCGTCGGCAGGCCATTTTGAAGGAGTTGGTTCGTGAATAACTCCTAAAAGACCGTCTGCAATTGACTTCCTTGCCTCCTTCCGTA
>Ga0307515_10001221_pt1 | contig 58817 bp, 45 predicted proteins | sample 17_EM_MG_FD_194513 | JGI IMG/M metagenome (GOLD analysis project Ga0307515, IMG submission 194513) | Populus trichocarpa ectomycorrhiza microbial communities from riparian zone in the Pacific Northwest, United States - 17_EM | ecosystem: Host-associated > Plants > Roots > Unclassified | place... | reverse complement strand
GGTTGAGCGTAATTAGCACTTTTGTATATACACTCCGCGAATGAACCAGTCCATTCACGGAGGGTGGGACTCCGCGAATGGACCGGTCTCTCCGCGGAGGAACCGCCTCCGTGAATGGACTAGAACATAATCTACAACCTGCGGCACTTTCTTTCGGCACCTCAGTATCTGCTGTGGGGAGCGGCCAGAACTCGACTGTAGCCATAGCTCCTACATCACAATTATCTGCAACAACTTCAACTAGTAGTACTCCGTCTTTATGGGAAGTAGCCCTCGAGGAGCTGTCTCCCCAGAACCGCGCAACACTTGTAAGTCTTGGAGTTGAGAGCGGCATGAAGGATATCAAATCAAACTTGGAGAGTATTCGGAGCGATATGGAAAGAATGTTATACAGGAATCGAGACAAACCTTGGCAGTTCACTTTTAGGGGTGAAAATATTGTTATGAGAGATGTAGGAAGGAAAATTTTGGAGTGGGTTAATAAGTTCAAAGAAATCGGTGACATCATCGTCCAGTATGATCCAGGACATATTGCGCTACCATGGGCGGGGTTCCGATTTCTACTGAAGGTTAATTTTCGCAGGAATCCTTGCAATTGAGACTGGAGCTGATAATGCTCTGTAGGTTTGCATTAACAAGCAGGAAACCTTAAACGCGATTCTAGTCGGGCTTGAGAAGATTGCCTGCCTGATTGATAGGTGTACGATTTATGAGCTTCTTTATATCAGCGGGGGAACGTTCACGGCAGCTTCGAGAAACTTAGAGAAGTCAATTGTCCAGCTGTATACGGCAATCTTGGGATTCTTTGCCGAAGCTATCAAGAGATCGAACGGTGGCAACCCTCTCATAGTATACTTGGCTCTAACACAACTAATTATATCTAGATAACGCTATTAAAGCAGCGTTCACCACCGATGAGATTTCAAAATATCTTGCAGATGTAGAGGACTTGGAGAAAACTGTAGGACAGGACGCTGCAGTCACCAATGCTGAATGTATTATTCCCTGGTTACCGCCAAATAATGCGCGTTATTGACACTACGTAGTGATACAGACGGACTTTTGCCAGCTTCGGAGATTGCTGGACGATATCAACTTGACGACGTCATGCCTCCGACCTCAAATCGATGATATACAAGACAAGCTACAAAGTAAGATCTCTTATCTAAACTGCTTCCTCCGAGTGGTGGCAGGGTCCCCTGACACTTGTATAGGGGAAGAGAGATCTAAAATCCTGCAGTGGATATCTAAAGTTCCATACAGAAGTCACCACCAAGATGTTAGTGAGAGGCGGCTAGATGATACTGGTAAATGGATTTTTGAGAAGCAGCAATACCAGGTTTGGAGATCATCAAGCGCTTCAACATTATTACTGTTGCGAGGAATCCGTGAGTAGCGAACATCTTTAAGTGAGTGGAGTTCTCGTCTGACCAGTTCGTCCATCTAGCTGGAGCTGGGAAAACTTTTATTACGTGAGTGATAGGCATTCTTTCACTCTTAGAGCTTTATGAAGTTGACCTGCACAGATCAAAAGTCATCGATGCTTTCCTTTCCAACCCGACGGGAGAGAAGATGGTATACTTCTACTGTAATAGAGCCGAGGAAAATCGACGAGAGCCCAGGAGCATATTAAATACGCTTATCCACCAGCTTGCACAAACTGACTCCGCCGAGGACCTCCTAAGGCCGATCGTTGATACCTATCGGGAGAGAGAAAAGGCGGGACAAGAGTCTTCGCAGCTAAGCCTCGCAGAAAGTCAGAAGCTCCTCATTCAACTAACAGATATATATTCCTGGACGACAATTTGCATTGATGCTTTGGACGAAGTCAAAAACGGAAAGCGGATAGAGCTTCTGAGGTCGTTGAAGCATGTAATTAGCAATTCAAAGAATCTGGTCAAGATTTTTGCAACTACTCGAATGGACCCCGACATTCTGTTCCAGGTTCAGATTTTCCCAAAAATTGATTTACAACCCGATGACAACGTCACCGACATCAATCAGTTCATAAGTAACAAGGTTCAGAGCGCTATCGATGATGGGTTACTGCTTCATGGCGAAGTCCAGGACGAGCTCAAAGCTGAAATATACGATGTTCTTTGCAAGCGGTCAAAAGGAATGTGAGTATTCGGCATTGGAATTTGTAAATACTTCTGATAAGCATAACGTTAATGAATTGATGTCAGGTTCCAGCTCGCTGCCCTCCAGGTCACCTTTCTCTGCGAAATGCATACAGAGGAGGATGTAAGATGTGGACTAAAGGACCTTCCGGACACCCTAAAGAATGCCTATGATGATGTCTACAATCGAATTCTGACCCAGAAACGTAGTGCACCGGGACTAGCACTGAATGCTTTCCGGTGGATTCAGACTTCATTCACACCATTAAAATCAAAAACCCTGCTTGATGCAATCAGCGTCTCAGTTGGCGAGAAGTTTTCTCGTGTGCACACAATAAATGCGAATGACCTATTACAAATCTGCCAGAACCTTATTGTTTGGGATGAAAGCTTGGACGTTTTCCGATTTGCGCATCTTTCGGCGGATGAGTACTTGGAGACACGACTGCCCAAGGTCGATTCTCATACCGCAATCATGAACGTCTGCCTTTCAATATTGAGCAACCCGAGCTCATGGGACGGTTATGATAGAGATCTTGCTGTCACGCAGCATTATGACAGCCAGATTCATCTGTTGTTATACTCCACTGTATTTTGGCCATGGCATATGACTCATTGCGAAGACACGAATGACATCCAAAGCCTCTGGAATACGTTTACGTCAGGAGCAAGTTACCAACAGTGGCTAAAGTACCACCGCTCTGTAGTAAAACACAGCAGATATACCAGCGATCTCTATTGGCGTAGAGTTGACGCTTGGCAGCGGCAAGGCGATGACCCTCTTTACTTCACTAGTGTATTTGGGCTGAGTCGAACATTCAAGAGCATATTTGGGTCAAAGTCCTATGTGGACAAGGCTTGCATTGACCAGTTACTTATCCACGCGTGTGAATTTGGAGACTTAGATATTGCCCGGCTGCTCATCCACAGAGGAACAGACGTCTCAGCCACCGACTCGTACGGGTGGACACCACTACGCCACGCCTCGACGAATGGGCACAAGATGGTGGCGCGGCTGCTCATCGACAGCGGAGCGGACGTCTCGGCTGCTGACAAGTACGGATTGACACCGCTGCATCTTGCCTCGGAGAACGGACATGAGACTGTAGCGCTGCTGCTCTTTGACAAGGGAGCGGACGTCTCGGCTGCTAGTAGGGACGGATCACAACCGCTACATCTCGCCTCGGAGAATGGGCACGAGACGGTAGCGCGGCTGCTTATCGACAGGGGAGCAGACGTCTCAGCTGCTTGCAGGGACAGGTGGACACCGCTGCGCCTCGCCTCGGAGTATGGGCACGAGACAGTAGTGCGGCTGCTCATCGACAGCGGAGCGAACGTCTCAACTGTCGACAAGAACGGATTAACACCGTTGCACTTTGCTTCGCGGCGGGGACATGCGGCGGTGGCACAGCTGCTCATCAGTAGGGGAGCGGACGTCTCGGCCGCTGAAAAGGATGGAGTGACACCTCTGCACTCCGCTTTGCGGCATGGGCAGGAAGCGATGGCCCAGTTTCTCATTGACAGGGGAGCGGATATCTCGGCTATCAGCAAAGATGGGTCAACACCGCTGCACTTCGCTTCGCGACGGGGACAGGCGGTTGTCGCACAGCTTCTCATCAATAGCGGAGCGGACGTCTCAGCCATCGACTCGGACGGCGGGACACCGCTGCTCATTGCATTGCGGCATGGACAGAAGACGGTGGCACAACTGCTCATCGACCGGGGAGCGGACGTGTCGACCGCCGACAAGAGTGGATAGACACCGCAGGATATCGCCTTGAATGCCAGGTTCAGGGAGGTGGCCGGGCTGTTACAGTAATGGTGCCATCCATATTCTTTGCCAGCAATCCTACGCTTATCTCCGCATTCAATACCCTGGCCGTCAATCTGATACCTGATCGGTGACGACATTCATAAAATTTCGGCATGGTACTACTGTCTTTTCCACATTCTACTGCCAATAAGAAATAAACTCCGGCAATCTGGACCTGCAGTCTTGTCTGGGTATTTTTTGTCTCTCCACCGTTTATTTTTGTTTGTATTTGAAGGTTCTTTTGTTGCAATTATGAAATGGGCGAGAATAGGAGTACATAACGGCCTCGATTTTCAAGGGTAGTGAATCGAAGGTTCTCGGTGTTGGATTAGCTGATATTGATTTAGGAGGTGGTTCTAGGTGGGATTGGTCTTCGGGGACGATACTGTACATCTAAGGGAGTCAGAAATGCACTTTTCGTTCCTGTTCCCTATACAAATGAAAAATGAAACGCACCGGAAGGACCTGAGACTCGCTTTGGTGCATTTATGAATGTCTTCAGGCTTCGCAATCGTTCGTGTAGCCTGGGAAGAGTCATGCCCAACTCTGGATTACAACTTTCCGGGCTGAGAATTCCCGCCCGCCATTGCCCTAGGGCTTCTACTATCCGGACTTCAACCCTGCATGACTTTACAGTCTTTGCACGCAGTTGCTTAAGGCTGAAAGGTGGTGTGGTGATGAGAAAAAAACAAAGCATTCATACCTATCAACTCTGTAAAGCAGATTAACTGCGGATCAGCGATGTGGGAGCTCTTATTTGAGGTGTGGTAACGCACATGGTATGCTCAGCTTCGTTGCCGGCTTAGTTGTCGGCCTTGTTGCCACCCGGAATTATATTCATTCGCTAACGGTAACCGTAGCTGCGGACCTACCGTCGCCCTGAACGGGGCCAGGGATTCTATCCTCGGCCCGGGACGCCCCAGGGCAAACAAACTGTTCACCGGATCGGGACGGCGGTGCGGGGCCCCGACTGACGTCAGCCCGGACGGACGGTTGGGAACCCTGAAAGTCCTAATGCCTTATATTGCGTGCTCATTCAGCTTGTGACTTGGAACAAACTGCACTGCCACCGAAGGTGCCTTGAATCCATGACTTTCTAATACTGTGCTTTTGAAATGGTGCATTTTCAAGCAGTGCATTTGGAGTGACGAGTCTTTACTGATTTTAAATACACTGGTACCTTAAAGAGGAAAGCACAGAAAGACACGCGGAGGAAAGGTATGGAGAGAAAGAATCCTTAGAAAAGCACTGCGTAGCTCTATTTCCGTTTCCATAGTGCCTTTTACTCTCCTTATCTAAATGAACCCCTAACCTAATTCTTACACTTATATGCCTGTTACTATTGGTGTAGGAAATGGCACTGTTTAGTGACTTTTCTGGCGCCTTTAAAGAAGCACATTTCTGACTCCCTTAGAGTGCAGGTGGAACTGAATTGGTGTTGAAGGAGAGAGCTAGGTCGAACGCTGCCAAAGAATATGTTGATGTGACACGGGAGGTCTGTTAATCTAATACATATCGTTTTGGTACCAGACAACTATGTATTTCTTAGGCTCTAGGCTTGTGTAACGGTGTACTCACAGCGCGGATTTAAAGCGGGTAGTTGGGAGGTACCAGGTATACAGCACAGTACATAATCGAATATGGCCAGACGGATCTCCGAGGGAAGGTCAGCAGCCAAAGCGAAGTGGGAAGCCGACAAGTGCAGCAAGCACTTCGGCTACAGACTCAAGGGCAAGGCGGGGGCCAAGAGACCTATCCCAATGACAAGCGTGAAATCGCTGGCCGCCAGGTTCTACAGGCTAAAGTCCGGGCATGCACCCACTGGAGTCTACCTAAAGCGGTTCGGCCATCGAGAGGACGACAAATGCTGGTGGTGCGGCGGCGGACGCAGGACGGCGGCCCAGACGCGGGAACACCTCTTCCGCCACTGCAGCAGGTGGAGGGACCAGCAGAAAACACTATGGAAGGCGGTGGGAAAGGCGACGGGCTGGAAAGCGGGCAGATGCCGACAAGTGCAGATCTCTGAGCTGTTTTCCAGGGACGAGTGTGATCAAGCGGTGGTGGACTTTCTGGCGGCTACTGAAGTCGGGAAGTTCCCGCCCAAATGAATGGAGGGATGGAGCGGGCACAGAGGCTGACTTAGGTGCGGGGAGCGGCGGCAGCGGGCATATATCTTTTCGTTCTCTTTTCTTTTCTTTTCTGTTCTGTTCTGATCTTTCTTTTAGCTTTCATTTGTCAGCGGTGATGAAGGGTAGTGGAGGGGAGCTCCGCCATCTAGCCGGCTAGCCCGGAGGCGGAGGGGATATCAGGTCCTGTCATACTCTATTAAGAGTGCATACAGTATGAATAAACAACAACAACAACATAAGTAGGGTTGAATATTATGATCATCAGCTAATCAATGCTACGTACTGTTAATGAAGGATTTAGCCCAAAGGCCGCCGGAACTAATGCGGACACTAGCTTAGCCTCGGGCTCTGGCACGATACTTGGCTCTCCGATTACCGCGGGCTTGGTACGGTGCCTAATTCTCGAACGCCGCATATATATATGAGAAATCGAGGATGCCGAGTATTACTACGGAGGTTAGGCCTCTTTCTTGCCATGTGACTGATGGTGCCCGATGGGGGCCGTAAGCCTCCGGCTTCATTCCCGAGAGCCGAAGGCTCGAGTACCCTCCAACTTCGGACGCCAAGGAAGACACCGGGCCAAACCCCGAGTCATCACAAAAGCAGGTATGCTGCGGAATATACTAGAGAAGGTTTGCATTAAGAAATAAAGATAGTTGATGGAATATAGTATTCGATTGGGGACTAATCAGAGTAAGGTGGAGAGAGAAAATAATAACACGAGAGAAAATGTATGTTGAGAGATAAGTAAAAAAAAAGCGCTAAAAGCGACACGCAGATTATAAAACAATCCGCAGACCAGCACTCAACAAAGTTGCAATCACTATTCATGAAATTCAGCCTGTGACATCATCTTACGTTCGCTTAACTTTATCCGAGATCGATCTTGCTCGCCTGCACGATAAAGATAGCCGAAATAATATAACCTTTCAAACTAAACAAACCACGGGTGCACTAGTTACCAAGAACCAAAAAATAGCTTGCATAGTGCTAAAACTGTTTTCTGTATCTTACCTATATTATGCTGGAGATATTCTAAGATTACCCTTTATTGACTCGAATTTTGCGTTCTCTCTACAGCTACCCTAGATGCAATTCGACGAGCAAGTTTCATTATTATATTCTGTCGGTTGCTCAATCTGTGTCTCCGCACTACTGCAGCTTGTGCTGGCCAAACGTGGAACTCTTCTTGATAGCCGACGGCACTCTAGGGTGGGGTGAGGGAAGTGATGGGTGTGTGGCTTCTGAACACCCGGTTGCGCTCCTGCTAAGTTAATGTAATCTGGATTCCAACGCGATCATTAGACAGACGGATACTTAAGATCAGTTAGATAGGTGGTGGGAGGGGTACTGCGCCTACTCTCCTGCAATTTAATATGGAAATGTCAATCGCCCTACCAACTAACTGAACTGGATTAGCCATCGTGACGGTCACGGATACTACAGTACCTACGACACGTTTGGCCATCGTCAAGTCGAGATCTTGACTATGACTTGATTAATCTCTCGCCTATTCTTTGGAGCTGTTTCGTAATGCGCCTTTCATTGATACTATGTCACACTACTTTATGGGTGCTTTAAGAACGGTGGATGTTACAGATGTACATGATGTTACAGATCTGACACACGGCTGCTGATGCAGGGGCTGATGCCTCCTGTATAGATCTTGTGTCTTTTTCCTTCTCTCTTCTCTGTACTATATTCTACGCACACGGCTCTCCCCATAGTTATCGTAGCAGTGGATGTTGAAATATGGAAGGGGAGAACTGTGTGAATAGACTTAAGGTACAGAGACTGGAGAGCAGGAGAAAGACTCGAGATATATACAAGGTAGTTGGGTGCCTTATGCCCTACCGGCTGTGTGCCTTGACATCAGCTCAGCTGAAGCTCAGCTCGGTCAGGTTCATGCAACATTGGGGCTGTTTAAGTAGAGATAGTAGAGATGATAGAGAAGCTTGATTGCGATCTATCTTAGAGGGCCACAAGGCCATATATATGAGAGCACAAGTACGGCTGAATGCCATCAGCCGATATCAAAAGTCAACAGTCATCTCCGGCCATACAAAGGCTGAGACCTATTTATGCAATAGGGGCAAGATTCCTAGCGTAAGATATTTCTATATGGTATTATTATAATTTATACACAGGCATGACTAAGATTCATATTCTTATACAGCAGGTATTCTGATAGAGAATTAACTTTGGGCAGTAGATTCGGACCCTAACCTTTTGCTTGCTTCCAGCCAAGACATAGCGCAAACAAAATAGTACGCATTATGACGATGTTCGAGGCCGAGTACTCTGGGCCGTTGTTTTCCATGGTCGTGATGACGAAATGCATACGTGTGACGATGAAACAGAAGGATGCGATCTCAGTAAGTGAAAGGACGTAGTCGCCAGAGATGAGACGAACATAAAAGCCCGCATGGCCACGCCTTGAGGAGACCTTTCGAAACTTTAGGTGCAGTAGTCGGTGTATAATACCTGCAGTTTCTCTCGCTTGAATTATTAACTTTAAAAAGATTCCTATCCTTCAGCTCCGTATCCTAAGAACATGAGCCAATTGATCCTTCTAAATAACCGCTCGTGAAACAGCCTTTGCCTCTTCCGCCACATGCAATTCGGTAATATCCACATCATGTGGGGCTTGCGCCTCCTCTTCCACCACCTCCAATTCAGTGATATCCACTTCATGTAGAGTTTGCTCCTCAGCTCCGCCGGTGGCTGTTCCGCGCTGACTACCATCCTGCTCACCATCATCGTCCCGACTTCCAAGTTCTTCGTCTTCTCCCATAGCAGCCAGCTCCTGCTCATGTGGCTGTACGGCAAATTCGCCAAACGTGGTGTTTACCGACCAATCTTCCCAATCGTAGTACTTCAGAACATTGACGATGAGTTGTTCGGCGAGCCAAAAATATTTAGCCGTAGGATCCGAAGTATTGAAATACGCGAACAGCACAGGTGTTACAACGTTGAAGATGTTGACGAAGAAGGCCGGAAATCCAAAGAGAAGCCTCATCTCCAAAGTCGCGTATAAGCAAGAGCTCATGCACGCCACAACAACTCTAGGGGTGCCGAGGAAGTTGATCTTGTAAATAGAGGTGACATTTCTTGTCATTGGTGCGTCGTCATCATACACTGATAATTGAATTTCTTCGGCGTCCGAAAGATAATCCTCAGTTGTCGGGCTTTTGAATTTCGCGAAGACAGTCCTCCCGGTTAGAAGAATAAAAGCCTTTTCCGCAAGCCAATAGAGCCCCTTGGCAGGCCATACCCAGCCTATGTGTTCCCAGACCAACCTCCGAAATTGTTCCTGTGTCGGTGCATCCCATTCTGGCCCTGTCTCGATAGGTGAAAACCACGTCGCCACCCCTTTATAATTGCACGAATAGGTCAACACGGAGCCCAGTTGGGTAGCGACCACTACGCAACGACCAATTTCCGATATCAAGACTATGCAACGCAGGGCAAGCGACGGCGTATATTTCCAATAGGCATATCCGCGAATAGCGAGGACTACCGAAGACATTGCTATAAAGCACACGTATCGAGCGATGGAGACTGCAACCGCGTGATGAACGATATCACGGGTCAACCTCACATTCACGGTCGCTGTTGCTGGTATCCGCCTATACTGCATATACGGGACTATAAACTGGTTCGAGTTTGTCATAAAGATCAGCGGGTTCCAGTCATGTTGATTGTTCTGGTGCTCGGTCAATAACGGTAGACCCTTCTTGATTAATTGTCCATACCCTCCTCGAGTTGACCGCAGCTCGCCTTTTCGAAGGTGCAAAGACCGGCAACCATCGGGTCCTTGTTGTGATTCGTATCACGTCGGTGAGGTCTTCGCCCCGCGAGTGTAGCAGGCGCCATCGAGGGATATGCATGTATGAGTGTCGGCCGGGATTGAACACGTATTCGTACGCTGCATTCAAGAAAAGAAGCCCCCCCGAGAGGTCCAAAGAAGCTATGCTGCTGCGAATGATGGAGTCTTGTCCAGACACACCGCCGAGGCTCTCGGTACCGAAAAGCATAAGTTGCGTGCTCATGATGAAAAGAATTAACAAGAAGCGTGGGCTGTCGACTAAAGTCATATTCGTAGTTAACGTGTTGCTTGCGGTGTTAACGTTCTGTGAGGTTGGCTATTGTTGCCGATGACGAGGCTGAAGCGTTGTGGCCTAATGCCGGATGGATCCCCGCACGGAAGCAGATTTTGTCAAGGCAGTATGAGTATGCATGCTTGGCGTTGATTTGGCCGCTCGCAGGAAGGGGAGGGGTATGAGCGAATGAGAATCTGAGCGTATCCGGTTTATTGTAGCACTGCAGGTGGAATTGATGGAATGGACAAGGGGAGACTGGAGGGGGTGGAAGTATGTGGTTGACAAGAGGCGAAACCAACATAAATTTGCACGACGATGTGTAAATTTGCATGGCACCGTGTTAACCAAGCCATTACAGAGCAGTCAAGTACTGCCAGAAGCTGCATAGAGTCCGAATTGTATTGTACTATGTAGTCTGTTTCTGTGTACAGTTACATCCGGGTAACGGGATAGTCGCAAACTTGAGGAACGGCACTTGCCGCTCCATCGTCATTCCCAACCCACATCCAACTTCGCAGACAATCATCCACCGCCGCAACGTTTGCTCTCCGCAGCTTCCGGCCGCAATAACATCACTTTCTTGCTACAGATAACTTTAACGTCATCAAGCCGAAGGTGCATTTCGAGCACAGCCCTCGATATCGCTTCACTTCCAGTACTGTAGGTACAGGAGGCTGTCACAAGCCAGACAGGTGAGCTTCTGGCCGAACTTCGCTTACATCTCTAGCATGGCTTCCTGCGCGCAATGCGGCAAGACCACAGCCGCCGACTCCACCCCCCTCAAGCGATGCGCCAAATGCAAATCCACCAGCTACTGCTCACGCGACTGCCAAAAAGCACACTGGAAGGTGCACAAGAAGACCTGCGACCGTGGCGCCTCCGCATCCGGCTCGTCGTCGCACGGTTTCCAAGTCCATTCGGTTGATCCCGCTACATTCGGCGCTGGCATTGCCGATGACGCTCTCCACGCGCTCCCCGAGAAGGATGTCTACAAACGGCTTATCGACAGCTACCGGCTGCGTGTCGAGGATGCGTACGTTTACAGCGGAAACCCGATCGGGTTGTATGCGGGCGATGATCCGGTGGTAGGGTTTCAAGAGTTTCTTGATCTCGCTGAGAAACGAGGAGGGCTGTTGCCGCCGTGGTGGAGCAAGGAAAAGAGAAGCGAGTGTGTCAACTCGGGATGCGGAGGAGTTGAATGGAGTGATCTGAAGCGTACGGTCGAGAAGCCTGATGTCCAGGGGCATTATAAGGATCCAATGATGCCGATGAAGCTCAGGGTTCTGGCGGAGAAGATTTATGGAACTCATGTCGTGGGATAAGGGTGATGCGCATTGCTGGGAGAAGTGTTGGCAGTTCGTATAGTCCCATACCCAAAGCATGTCGGGCTTGTTGACACTTCGTTAAAAGTTTTCGGTTTCTAGTCTGGTGAATACACAATTCATGGGGTTTTCGCGTTCCGGAGGTTATACAGCTGGGGTGATTGGGGCTGTACTTTATCTTTATGCAGAATAAAAACAGGTTCAGTGTGCCCTTGGTTTTCTGTACCCTCGCCGCTGTGCTAGCTCTTACCAATCTCGGGTTCCTGGTGCATACCAATTGGCGCAAGCACGGCACTCTGAGTAAATTAATCTTACCTACCACCCAACGCTCCGAGCTAGCCAAGGGGGTCAACGTCAAAAATTATTTGGACCTCACAGGTCTTTAACTAGGTGGTAGACCCAAATACACTGTCTGCATCTTCTTGCCGTGCCTTTGTTCATCGTTTTCCTATCCGCCACTATTATCACCCCCACATACCAATGACAGCCTCACAGTGAATGTTGATGGGATCTAAAGCACATATCACATCACACTCACTATTCGATTATAACAGCGAAAGTCCGAAGAGATTTATTAGAATCTCAAAAGAAGTATACAAAGAATAAGTATAGCGAGTATAACGATATTTATAAGTATTCGAAATTCAAGCATATACATCAGCAAAATGTAAATCAGTCCGGAAGCCACACGCAAACCTCCCAGACACTCCGGTAGCCCTCACCAGTGCTTCTAAGTACTTCCAGATGCTCCCTGGAGCTTTACAAAGTGCTCTCAGACTCTGCAAGAGCATTCTCAGGTGCTCCTGAAAGCACCTGCAGTTATGGATGTGCATTCAGGACGCTACGAGATTTGAGTATTAGGATAGTCAATTTTTGGAGCGGGTGAGACCTCCGCGGAGGTCTGTGGGAGACTTCGAGAGCAGCTCTGCGGGAGACTTGGTGCCGTATTCTCAATGCAATAGTTCTTAGGGTTCCATAAGCACAAGGCATGTCGTGTATCATATTTGTCTGTGTTACAGTCACAAGATTCGCTACCTCATAATATGGCATGCATTATTTAAGTATCTCTATATACATATGGTCAATCTGGCCACAGATGGTAGTCGAGCATAATCGGAGGAGCACCTGGAGACGCCCATTAAGAGAACCTAGAGATGCACCACTTGGAGACCGTTGTGGTGAAACAACGGAGCTAGAAGGCAGAGAGCCCACCATCAACATTCTGCCACACCTCTCGCGACATCCAAACGGAATTCGTGAGGGAGAGCGGTTCTAGGTCGAGGAGCATAGGAAGAAGGTGAGAAGACATGATACTACCCGGCCATGAGGATCCACGAAATCTCGGAAAGAGCGAGTGAGACCAAAAGTAGGGAAAGATAGAGTGTGTATTTTCGTTGTATGACAAGATGAGATGAAAATGAGATGATGTCTATCTACCCCGGGGTCTCCCAAATATATACTCCGCGTCGCTCATTCCACCTCTGTTACCCCTGTATCCCCGTACACCCACTGTCGCTCCTTAACGATGTACTTGGAGGCCATGATCGAGCGAGTTCGGAGATGCACTTGGAGGCCAGGATCGAGTGAACTCAGAGGTGCACTCCGAGGCAATGATCGAGCCAGTTTGTAGATGCAATTGGAGACCGACATTGAGTGAACTCAGAGATGCACTTGGAGGCTGTGATCGAGCAAGTTTGGAGATGCAATTGGAGACCGAGACTGAGTGAACTCAGACATGCACTGGGAGGCCGTGATTGAGCGAGTTTGGACATGCACTTGGAGGCCGAGATCGAGTGAACTCAGAGATGCACTCCGAGGCTGTGATTGAGCGAGTTTGGAGATGCACTCCAAGCTATAATCGAGCGAGATTGGAGGAGTACTTGGAGGTGGTCGATTTGGAGGGAGGCGCGACGGCAGCTGAGACGCTATTCATTGGTTAACTTGTAATCAGTGTAAGCAACGGGTCCGGGTGACACGCCAGCGGTCGGGGTTTGGACCGGAAAAACGGTTCAGTTCGGTTCCAGAACCGTCCAAAAACCTGGCCTGCTGCTTCAGGGCGGTCAAAACCCGGCCCCAGACCTGTCAACCCGTGGGTTTCGCCGGGTTTGGCTAGACCCATCTGGTCCAATCTCCTGTTCTGCGTTTTGGGTTTTTCTATTGATGGTCGCATTCAGATATTCTAATATTAATTGTAAAATATTGACTATTGTACTGCTATGTCATTTTCTGATGTATTGACAACCTTTGTACAGCAAACGAGTAAAGAGATGCTCCCTGACCCATCCTGAATCTGAGCGTCAATGGAGCGTCAACAATCGAGGGTCTTGCATCTTGGGTAATCTAAGTGGTGCGTGACCGCATGTATCCATAAACAAGTGATTAGCTGGCTGTATGAGCAAATAAGCAAGTGATATTCTTACCATAACCTCCTGAACAGTAACATCTAATTTCTTTTACAAAGGTGTGACTAAGTGTTCACGAGTGTTTTAGACTACAAAAACAGCCAAAACTGGCTGTATGGACTGTGATAGCAACAGCGCGCTTGAATGAACCATGATCTAAGGCCCAAGATGGTCGAGACTCCATTGATGCATATTTTCATGATCGAGCAGGGAGCGTGTCGCTTTCTTTTTTGCCAATAAAGGATGGCAACATTTCCATTATGTGTAATGATTACCAAATCGCATTTTCATTACCCGACTTAATGGACCAAAAATTGTTGACACGACGTTGACTCTCATTTCCAAGATGGGACATGGAGCGTATCGCTTTCTTTTTTGCCTATTAAGGTTGTCAATACTGTTGTTATGTATAACCACTACAAAATTACTTCATAATCACCAGACTAACAAGAGGGAAAAATGTTGACGCTCTGTTGACGCGCATTTTCAAAATGGGGCAAGGAGCTTTTTACTATTTCTCGTGCGTATAAAGAATTGCACAACTTCCATTATGTATAATCACTACAGAATCGCGTGTTCATTACCCAACTTACAGGACCAAAAATTGTTGACGCTCTGTTGATGTTCATCTTCATGATGGTGCAGGGAGCTTGGTGCTTTGTGTTTTGCCTATAAAGGATGGCAACACGTCAATTCAGTGTATTCACTACCAAATCGCGTTTTTGTTACCCGATTTACAGGACCTAGAATCGTTGACGCTCCGTTGACGCTCATTGTCAAGATGGGGCAGGGAGCGTGGTGCTTCCTCTGTTGCTTATAAAGGGTGGCAACACTTCCATTATGTGTATTCACTACCAAATCACGTGTTTATTACCTGACTTACAGGACCAACAATCATTGACACTCTGTTGACCCTCATTGTCAAGATGGGGCAGGGAGCGTGGTGCTTTCTCTTTTGCCTATAAATGGTGGCAACACTTCCATTATGTGTATTCACTACCAAATTGCGTTTTGGTTACCCAACATACTGGACCTAAAAGTGTGGACGCTCGGTTGACGCTCATTTTGCCATGGGCGTAACCACAATATGGAACCATTCCCTTTGGAATACTATATCAATAATGGTCATGTGGCAGCCGTTCTGTGCTGTTCATGTACATTGTCCTTTCTAACTACATTGTTCTTTAATGATGCATATAAATATACTCTGTAAAATATACTTTAAAGTGTCCGCTAATTGTAGATCGTGATACTACTCAAAAATCTTGTTCCCTTCGGTCAACTCTTGTCATCGGTATCATGTTCACTCAAAACGCTGCTGTCGTCTACAAAATGGCTGTTAGCTGCATTACCAAGCCGCTGATAGTGCACTAACCTTTTAATGGACCTTCATCAGTCAGCATATCTGGAGTGAAATCCTTATCGGGCGTGCGATTCTTGGCAAATGAATCAAGATTGAATAATTCAGCGCAGAGAAGCGGAGTAGGTATATACACATATCCGGGTGGCACACCTTCTGTTTTGGGGCTTTGAGTTCTAACACTTTCATCAGGTGTCGCAGGTGGCGTTCCAGGCCTCGGTGGCACCGGTCGTGGTGGAGGTGCTGCCTTACCTTCGCGCCTCCAGTGAGTCTGTGGATTCTTTGCTGTGCCATTTTCGCAAGAATGGTAGCCGTGTGTTTGATTTTCTTAAATCACTCCCGGATGTCTTTCGATCGCACCCTTCACCTGGTTATGCCCCGGAAAGAAAACACCCCACTTCGTCTTGTTTCGAACTTAGGTGTGTGGTTTCTTGAATAGTCGTTGTGTTTCCACAATTGCGGCACACAAAAACCCTTCTTTCGCTGATTTGGGCGTATTCAAGGTAAGATGCATGTCGGACTGTTCAAGCTGTACCCGACCTCCATGTCTTGCCATTGTAGCTGACATGTCGAAAACCTACAAGAAAATAGTTGCTGCTTCTAGAGTGATAATCGGATGTTACCTCAACCATAAACGACTCCGTAGCCTGCCCCGAGGTCTTTGAAGCCTGTATCGTCCATTTCTTGCGACGTTGATCCCCGGGTTCATCTGCGAAAATCCCACAAGTTACTACATCATGCCGTTCCATTGCGCAGACTGCGCGGACCAATGCCTTAGTCGACCATGGAAGGTTCCCGTTATGGGCAGCGCTGAGTCGGTCACGTAGCTCTCTATGTACCCCAGCTGTGCGTTGAAATGTCAGTTGACCGTCGTGTACATTGATACGGATTGCCTCACATCCGATCTCATGCTGCTTCTTGTTGTTGCTGCTTCCCGTTTCACGTAGTATTTTCAAATGGGCATCCAGCATGATAGTATCGCTGGCTACTATGGCAGCGTCGCCGTGAACCAACAGGTGGCTGTGTTGCTGTTGGGTCTCACCGGGTGCCACGTTGCTTGAAGCGCCTGTTGTTCGGCTCGAATCGGCTACAATCGCACCTGGTTGAAGTATTTCTGGAGCCCTGACGTGCAGTTGGGGAATGGGGAGGAAGATGATCACGAAAGAAGTGGGAAGTCGTGAAGAAAATTCAGTTCACTACAAGTCAAAATTGAACGAGTGACAGCCAACTTGCACCTTCAATTCAAGCTGAATCCGGCTGCGTATAGCTGCACTGCAGATCGCTGCAGGGGATTCAAACAGTCCCGCGATTTGCAGGAATTCGGTCCGATGATGTTTGGTCTTTTGCAGGGATATATCGCGATGAACGAAAACTAATATCTCGTGTTTAATAGATATAAAAAGGACATTTTTCAATGGAATGGAAGTCTGGTGATGTTTGTCTCAAGACATCGCTGGTATCTTTCATGAATCACACCCTATCCATCAAGTCATAATGTATGGTTAGCATGACCATTCCCAATGAAGTGACAGTCAAAACGCTTCTTTTGTATTGTTCTGATTGATGAAACCTACCAACCTTGACATAAAAGACTCAGCATGCCTCCATGTGGTCCATATCTTGCAACATCCAACATCTCGCCCAACAACAAGGTCAACACAAGATACAATGGTCTTTGCTCAGTAAAAGAATCTTTCGCAACTTCCGGCAGGCAAATATGGCAAATCGACAAAGCACTCAACACGACCACAGCATCGCGCAAATGATGGCAAGAGTGGCTTGCAGGCAGAAAGTGTCCGAGCATTGGGAGCATTGCGCAGATTACAATCCAAAAAGAAGCTTTCTGCGGAGAAACGATGGGAAACGCACTGTTTATGCAACAAAGAACAGAGAATAGATCGAGGATTATGTGGATAGAGAGTCCGCAGTGGCAAGAAAACAAGTTCAAGACATAGAGACAGCGATAATGCCAGAGCAGGAACACATGAGGAATATTGAAAAGGCACGATCAACAACCACAAAGCCTGAAACAACATTCCAGGAGATGTTGAATGCTATGGGAGACAGTCCGAGCGATCTTGCAAGTTCCGAAGATGAGGAGGATGCGGAAGCCGGGGATGATGATGAAGAAGATACAGAGCTTGGCCAGCTGAGTGAAGATGATGAACCTGGCTGGGTGATGGGCACAATCTGCAAAACAGTAGAGCGCCGCAAGGAGAGCTTTCGCCAGAAGCAGATGAGACTTGACGAACTGATGTAACTGGGATGGGGGGACGCAGCCGACTACTTCCCTGTGTGAGATATGGAGTACGGGACGACTGAATTGATGGTTCTGGCAGTTGTGACGCCTCGACAGGGAAGTATTCAAATAAGGTGGTGTTTGGAGAAACCACAGGCAGACGATCACACACTATGTCTGATGCCCGAAGCGGTGCCCAATTCGTCACAGAGGGAGATTGAGACGTCAGTTCAACCCGTGAGCTTTTACCCCAGCGTATAGCGTCACTAGCTAATTGCCATATAGAAATCGGATTCGGACGAAGACATGGTGATGGCTCCTGTGCCACCGGAGGATTAAATAGCCAAATGGGTATTTTTGACGACTTATCGCAAGTAAAAACAATTTGTATCTACTTTGTTAAGGGTCAGCTTGTTCTGGAGTTCCGTGACCAAATTGTGAGACAGGATTATTCGTCGATGTGTGTGAAAGGGTCGTATGGGCCATGCAAATGTACTAGATGCCAAATCGAGTAGATTGACGAACAATAAACTCTATATGGTGTTGCCTGTTACTGCTAAATGATAAAACACAACCTAAATTTGAGAAGAAATGTACTAACAAAGTTTAAGTCAGTGATGTCATACAACTCATAGAAGGAGCAGTCAAAGCACATTTGAAACCCGGATGAATGACAGCCGATAGTCTGCATTAATCCAGGCAGCCAACTACATAACTCTGCGGTCAGACCTCCTGCACATTGTCGAAAATTCGAAAATTGTTTCTGCTTCATCATTGAAATCAAGGAGAATGAGCTCGATAAGGAATGGTGAGAACGTCACGCTATAAGTGTCTAACACTAGTGCATGGAACTCTATACGGAAATTGCCGGACGAAAGCGCTGAAATGTGATGGACTTAAGTCATTCATCATGGAAATGACGTGTATAGTGGTGGTTCTGAAACTGAGATGTCTCGAAGATTCTGGATTTGAATAATGATACATAGAAACGGTATACTGGCTGCCAAAACAGACTGTATGGATTTTATGTACAATTGCAGATCACCCAATGACTGTTAGTATGTCTCTAAGGTGTGCTCAAAGGTGAGCATCAACGGAGCATCATCGATTATTGGCATTGTATCATGGAAAATCAAGATGGTTTTGCTGCAATGTTCATTCATAATCGAACTATAGCTCGCCTTTCTAGTCAAAAAGGGTTGCGAGAACATCGCTAATATGTCCTGAAAATGAGTGTCAACAAAGCGTCAACGACTTCTGGCCTTGCATCCAGGAAAATGCATGGGCTGTGTGGCGACATTAAACCATAATTGCGTTATCGGCCGCTTTTCTAGCAACAATGCTTGCGATGACTTTGTCACTATGCCCTAAAAATGAGCGTCAACGATTTTAGGCCTTGCACTTTGGAATATCAAGGGGCTATGAGATTACTTTGATCCATAATCGAACTATCAGCTGCCTTTCTAGGCAATAATGCATGCGCCGACTTCGTCACTATGCCCTGAAAATGAGTGTCAATGGTGCGTCAATGATTTCAGGCCTTGCATCTTGGATTGTCAGGGGACTGTGAGACTACTTTGATGGATGATCGAACTATCGGCCGCCTTTCTAGGCAAAAATACTTACGACAAGATCGTTACCATGTCTCAAAATGAGCATCAATGCAGTGTCATCGATTTTTGATGTTGCATCTTGGATAATCTAATGGTAATAGAATGTAGGTAACCCCCAATGAACCGATCGGCAGCATTTTTTCACAAAAATGCTAGTGACGATATTGCATCCGCCTCCTACAATTGCGTGCCCGCAGAGCGTCAACAGTTCATATGGAGCCTCAGAATGCTACCCAGCACTGAACTGCATTGTGATGTTCCTACATCGAGTTTTACGCAGTCAGTCTTTGCAATCTAACCTTGTATACAACTTCACAAATATGCATTCAAAGTCTTACAGATATGGTTTTTTTACTTGTAGGAGTAGAGCCGATATTTAAGAACCCACAGCCTGTTTTGTTGTATCGTTACTTTCGGCATTCCTTCAAGTCGGATCACCCAGTTGTCTATTTCATACCACCATGTCGGATTCAACATCTTTGAACACCTCATTGCTCGAAGTTATGATCTCTTTCAAAAATAAACCTTTCTTTATTCGTGATTTGAGCGACCTTACTTTGCAAATCATGTTTGATGCTTGGTGGGCTTGAATGTATGTAGACTCGAAGCGGCCTAGTGCTTGGAATAATGCCCAACACGCGCCTTCGTGGCGATTGTCTTCACACTGCTGAATTGAGGATACCGCCAGCCGTGGCATCATATGTATCATTTGTCATTGAGTTCTTTGCCATCCATCAGAACATGGCACTAGCTCAATGGGGAAACACTTGTTGGCAACAGCTCACATCACAAATGTAAACAAATTAACAGGGTCAGAGGTCACTGAATTAACTTGTTCAACGGTCAATGAAACGGCGTTGGCCATCCTCAAGAGGCAAGGATGTCGAGGAATCACAATAGTAAGTTCGCAGGGCAAGATCACATTCGACATCCACGTTGATCCATAATGACAGAAATGACAGAGATGAAGTTCCAAACTGGCAGCGAAGGACTTTGAAACTTCCGAACTTCCCCAAAACACATGGAATTGCTACCTCATGTTAGGATTTTTTTCAGCTCATATTCCATGGAACGCTATATAGAATCTAGAGCTGCAACAGTCATATAAGGTGTTACGCAATTCTTCAGTGCTGCCATCTGCTTCGACCCTCAGCGACATTTGCTGGAGGGAAGATGCACTGACCGTGCATGCAATCAAGAAGCAATTGCCATCAGGAATTCAAATTAGTTTAGCTTTTGATGGATGGACATCAACAAATAAAGTAGCTATATTGTCGGGCTTTGCTTACAACATTGATCGGAACTGGGCATTGCATGAAGTTCAACTCACCTTCGATGTGGTTGATCGCCTGTTCTTCTCACCTTTCCAATGCTGAATAAGGATGATAGGTCAAGGGCCAACATACTGGAGCAAGGCTAGCCGTACATTTGAAGGACCATCTTGATCGTTTTGAGCTTACCAACGGCCGTTTGGTTGCAATTTTGACTGATAATGCCTCATCCAATTACTCGATGACACGCGAGCTGCAATCATCACTTGAGGCCTCTGGAATCGAGTGGCCTGCTCAGAGGAACCACATACTGTGCATGGCGCACGTCATACAGCTGGCTTTGGGTGCATTCATGAGCAGTCTCGGTGTCAAAGGCTCCACCAAGTCTCGGGTAGCCCATGAGCACACGCAGCAATTCGGACAGAATGAATGCGTAGACATTGGGAAGAGTCAAAGGCTTCGAAAAGATAGCAACGCTAGAATCAATAAGGTGTCGGCCATGAAACCAGGTTTAGCAAAGAGAATTGAGAAAGTACGTATTTCAAGATATTTTGAAAGTGCTGAAACTGACCTTCATGTAGCAGAGAATGCTTGCTGTATTGATTACACTGACACCTGGTCGTCGAAACAAGTTCATTGACTGTCGAAATGCCACAGTCAGTATCACCGTACTTCCGATCATGGATATCAGGACCCGTTGGAACTCGACCCTGCTGTTGCTCAAGTGCACCTACTGATTACGTGAATTCACAAGCCAGTGGCTTGAAACCCCAAAATACAGCGATAACCAGCCACTCTTCACAACTCATGATGACCGGACCGTAGTGAAGTATGTCATAGAAGTGTTGAGGCCATTCCATTATTGGACCCTGTGGATGTCAAAGAGGCATACAGTCACATTGCATCACGTTATCAGAGTGTACAATGATATGTGCGATCACATGGATGGCATGATGCGAGCTTTGGTTGAGAAAAAGACTCCATGGAACGAAGACTTGTTGTTCGCCATGAAGTTAGCTTGAGAGAAGCTGTCCAAATATCATATTGAGGTGACTCCATCGATGGGCATGATTCAGAATTCTGCACATATCCTCGATCATTTCCGGAAGTTGTGATCATTTAGAATGTGGGACGAAGAAACGGATATTAATCCAGAGGACGAAACATCCAATACTATCCAATACCAAGATGCCTTTCTGAAGTTGGTGCAGAATGAATACTATGCCAAACATCGGCATGTGCCAGTCAATATACACGAAATTGTACCGAGGAGCAATCTCATCCCTTCCAGAACAGTTTTAGAATCCCGTCAATCATTCTTTGAACCAACTGATTTGTCCAGCGATGATGACAAATACTTAGCGCCAAACAATGTGACTGAGTAAAAACCTGGACGAAGCAATTGCGCAGCACACCTATTGAACGCCATCAGGCTCTATTCGAATTCGCCACCCGAATCGCCAAAGAACTGCAGGCAAATGAATCCAAATCTCAATGATTACCACTCCGACCAAATGGAGCTTGGCAGTACATTTTGGTTACCGGACATAACCGACTGGTGGTGTCAAGAGGAGGAAACTCACTCCAAGTACGCCGATCTCTCTAATGTGGGGCGTGACATATTCTCTATTATACCTCATGGTGTCGGAGTGGAGGCCAGTTTTTCCCTAGGCCGAGATGTTATCGGCTGAAGGCAGTCAGCAACGACAGGTAAGACTCTTCGTGAATGAGTTGTTCTAAGGAAGTTTGCACAAGCCAATATCGGGATTTTGGCAGCCGCTGACCCAGCATTGGATACAATGAATACAGATATGACATGGAAATAAAGAAAGAGGTGGAGGAATGGAAATTGCACAGAATGGCCAAGGTTCACGACTTTTTGGAGATGTGCCAGGGCAGCCAAAACCTACGTGCTACACAAAAGGAATCCCGCGCTGGAAATGAGCAGATGACCGCAGTGCGATACATTTCGGACACGGAAGAGATCGTCAAAGCATTCTGGCCACACATTCCACATGGTGGTGCAGCTGCATTAACATAATCAGAAAGATATCCATTGCCAGCACCTTTGTCTGCGAAGGACCTCCCTGGACGACGAACTCAAATATTGACTGTCCACCAAATCTGGAGAATCAACAGTCATCCGGTCGAAAGTGATGAGGATAGCGTACCTGGAAACATTTCGGACACTCACCATTGGCTTAACTGGAATGGGGACTTAGATAATCCAAATGTCAGCGAATACGATTGCGGGGTGGACTTTGAATTGGATATGGAGCAATACAATTGCATCAAGGATCCGGAAAGCCCTTAGGTGAGGGATGTGAGCGCAACGCCAAATGTTCCCGGATTGATTCGGCCTACACGCAAGTGCAACAGCCAGGCTGAAAAGGTGTCAATGACAGTCAACGCAATTGAAACGGGGAGGAATAAGGGAGTGAAATAAAAGTACGACAAAATTCGTCAATGTTTCACCAGCTTCTTCATGTATCTAGAACTGGAGTTTTAGTTACTGAGATAGTATGGGTGAATGGTGAGCAGTAGCTTGTCAATATCGGTTGATAAACTGATGTATAGCAGGTGCAATGAAGCTTTTGGCAGGATACATAAATTTTAGTCATGTGAGAGCGAACAGTGCAAGAATGTTACTGCGCTCGGCTTTATCACAAAGCCAAGTCTCAATCTGGTAGAAAGCCTACTGATATGTTCAAACCATGAACAACACTATTATCGGTGGCAGCGGATGTTGAATGGACAATACATTAAATTGAACGTCAACGGAGCGCCAATGATTTGTGGATTTGTATGTATGGTAATTCAACAACAATTTGGTCACTGTGATGCATAACATATGTATTGGGAGCCTTTATAAGCAAATAAGACAGCAACATGTTGGCAGCCACATTCTGAGAATGAGCGTCAACGGATCGTCAACAATTTTTACCTTCGCATCCTCGTTAATCCATCTTCCAATTGGTTGCAGACATCCATTTATCAAATATTGGCAGCCTTTACTGGCAAAAACAACAGCGACATGCTCCCTGCCACATCCTGAGAATGAGCGTCAACCGAGCTTCAACAATGTTTATCTTCGCATGTTGGGTAACTTAAATCAACGGGATGCGAGACTTCCACTTGAAGCGAGACGGCCAGGTAAGCTTCTAGCGAATGGAATTTACCCTGCATTTGAACTCTTCCCCGCTCAGTAACTCCCGCCTATGATGCCTAAAGTCACAGAGCAAAGCAATATACCCAAGTTCACTCTCGAGCAACGATATGAGGCTACTCTTAAAAGGCCTAGACACTGGGGTCTTTGGTTCGCTTCAGAAAGCAGCAGAAGATTATCGCCTTCCCAAGTCAAGTCTGGGACACTGGAAGAACGGTCGCCAGATACGAGAAATTGCCCCCCAGGAGCAACAAACCTTTGTTCCCGCTGCAGAGAAAGGGATTGTGAAGTGGACCCTAAAGCTAGATGACTTTGGATTTTCACCTCGAATATATCACCTTATTGGAATGGTAAAGCATTTGGCAAAACTTGATCTTCAGAGACAAGTTCCAGTTTGCAACTTCGCTCAGGGAAAGAATCCCACTCAGCACAACCTTATAGAGAAGAATTGGATTACTCACTTTTTGAATCGACATCCTATACTTGCTGCACGATTTGCAAGCAGAAATGATTGTCAACGTGCTTATGCCAGCAATCCCCGTGCTATTCAGACCCATTTCCACAAGCTTGGCAAGATTATGCGAGCTCAGCAATTTTCAGATAAAGCAATCACCAATGTTGATGAAATGGGATTTGGTCTTGGAATATCACCACGCACTAAGGTGGTTACACTATGAGGGAAGAACAATCCACAAATTAAACAAGATGGCAAGCGGGAATTCATTACAGCTTTGGAAGCAGTATCTGCAGATGGATTTGTATTTCCTCCATATCTTATAGGCAAAGGGAGTGTACACATTTTTGATTGGTATAAGAATGTTGGAGAAGAAGATTACAATGCTTGCTGGGCTGTATCACCAAAAGGTTGGACAGATAGTAAAATTGGGTAAGTTTGGCTTACTAATGTATATGATCCCATTTCCAAGGCCAGTTGTCCAGGAGAATCACGTTTGTTGATTGTGGATGGTCATGTCTCACCCATCATCCACAAGTTCCTTACTTTCTGCGAAGCCAATAACATCGTGGTATTTTGCTTGCTTCCTCATTCAACACATCTACTACAACCACTGGATGTTGGACTTTTTGCACCTCTGCAGCTAGCATACCAAAAAGCCATTGAAGATTACTATCTTACAACTACCATTGGGATCAACAGAGATATATTCTTTCCAGTATACAAAGAAGCACTTCAGCAGGCCTATACATTTTGAAACATTACTGCGGCATTCGAAAAGTGCTGAATTGTACCATTCAACCCCCGCTCAGTACCAAGTGAACTCACAAATGCAACAGCTCTTAGTCATGCAACCTCAAATTCGAAAATCCACCAAGACTGTTCTCCCCTTGCGCATACTCCCTACACAAAGTGTGAGCTTCGCCAACAAATCTCCCAAGCTCTAATGTTTGCCAAAACTGCTACCACTGGCCAGATCTGCAATCTCATATTGAGATTCTCTCATACAGCAGAGAACATGTCAGTGCAGGCTGATATTGCAAATACACAAGCTCAGCGTGTTGGGGAAGCAGTAAGAAAGATACGCCCAACAAAGAAAGACCTCCGGAGGCTTCGACAAGGAAATGTTGCAGGGTTTATGACCGGGGAAAATATCTTAAAGGAAATTTAAGTTCAGGAGAAAATCAATAGAGAGGAAGCAGCCAAAAAGCAGTTTCACACCCGGAAATCTGCTCAGAGGGCTGTAGTTGTTACCCCAGTATGGCCTCGAATACGGTTCCATTTGGAAGAAACACCAACCAGGTTGCTACACTCCAATACAAGCACTATACCCCATCCCAACTACTATCTGCGTCCGCTTGCAGAAGTGATTGAAGATGACTCAGATGCAGAGTCCTTCACTACCGCTTTCTCAGCAGCCTTTTCTGAAGTGGGATACCACCCTCATCATACCAATTCACACCCGGAGGCAAATGCGATCTCCTCCGCACCGGTCACTCTACCGACCATGAGACTTCGCTCAAGGAAGTCATAGTGTGCAAGTAAGTCGCTTCCAGAGCTGCTCAGATAACTCCCAGACTAATCTACAGTCACCAGTTATATCTGCTGTTGTTTCGGATATGGTTTTGTATATACAGCAATGGTTGAGAGGAGGTAATAGACGGAAATTTGATGGCGCAATCTGTGCACGGACGGTGTTTCGCTTCTAGTGGATGTCCAGCTTCCCGGTGATTGACGTTAATCTATTTTCCGATTGGTTGCAGACATCCATTAATCACATATTGGCAGCCTGTACTGGGAAAATCTACCGCGACATGCTTCATGCCGCATCCTGGGAATGAGTGTCAATGGAGCGTCAGTCATTGTTAGATTCGCATCTTGGTGAATTTATGTTACGATTGGTTGTAGACCTCCATTTATCAGATATTGTGTGCCTGTGCGGGGAAACACTACAGCGACTTGCATGCTGCCTGATCCTGAGAATGAGCGTCAATGGAGTGCCAACGATTGTAGGTTTCGAATCTTGGGTAATTTCTTTCCTGATAGGTTGCAGACATCCGTTCATTACATATTGGCACCCTTTACTGGCAAGAACAACAGCGACATGCTCCCTACCGCATCCTGAAAATGAGCGTCAACGGAGCGTCAACAGTCTTACTTGATGCATATGTGGTAATCAGGGCATTGTGCTGATCTCTGGGTTCTTAACGGAATTATTGACCGCCGTGATAGGCCAAAATACAATGTATGAAAGGTAAAATACCAATTCCAAATTCATCAATATTGCAAGCTGCAAAGGGTGCGAATACATATCCTTAGTTGTTGAATACGCGATTTTGATAAGATACTATTCACATACTCCAAAAGCAAGAGCCTTAATTGAATATATGAATGGACCCACTGGGCGACCCGCTAATAACCCGCCCAATTCAGCTGCGTTGGGAGTTTACGATCGAAATGTACCCGAGTTGACAGTTCGGGTTCATCGACAACCCGCACCGCCAATTTGGCAACTGTTTGGGTTGGACCCAGACCCGGACCTGGGGTGACGGTCCGGAACCGTTGCTAACACTACGTGTAATTGTGGCAATGTAGAGAGTTGAGTACAACATCATCCGCCGAGAGATGAGAAACTGGCTGGGAGCGGGAGACTGTTGACCCTGGGATGATGCTGTACTTGGTGTATGCTGTACTCGGTGTCAACTCATGATTATGGCATGGAGAGATAGAGAGGGATGACTCAACTTCACGTTCTTAGGTGATGGCAGAGTTGAGCACAAGAAAGAGAGAAGATCAGAGGAGATGGGGGAAATTATGATGAGAACCTGGGACTTAAGAGAAGTTCGTGTGTGAGTCAACTGACCATCCCCGATACGGCAGGTACCAGTCCCGATCCGTAGGGTAATCACACCAATACGAGGTCTTCTAAACCCACTCATGCAAGTCATACTCCTGATTTCTCATAGCCACTCGTATCCTCCATATCGTTTTCATCTCATTACCCCATCTCACTCTTTCTTGTCCACAACTCTACCATCATCGCAAGAACTCAATGTTAAGTCATCCCTCTCTATCTCTCCATGCCATCATCATGAGTTAACACTGAATGCAGCATACACCAAGTGCAGCATAAAGCTCGTGCAGAAGATACCGAGTGCAGCATTCAGCTATGATTGTCAGTCGTCCCTTCATTCTCAAGATTTCGAGTTGACCCCTGGATGTAGTTTCAGCTTCCGATGTACCTTCCTAGCAATTGACCGCCACCAGCCAGTTCTCCATGAGCAATTCAAAGGTAAAGTAACCTCGCCACATTCCCATGGTTTCGAGTTGACTAACAGATGAATAGAGTCTCAGCACTTGGCGCGCCTCGCATCGACCGCCTCCAGATCGACCACATCAAATTACCCCTCCAATTGTGCTCCTCAATAGCCGGCTACCAGTGCATCTCCAAACTCGCTCGAGAATAGCCTCCAAGTGCATCTCCAAACCCCCTCGATCACGGCCTCCAAGTGCATCGCCGAGTTGACTGAACGTCGGTCTCCAATTGCATCACCAACCTCGCTCGATCACAGCCTCGGAGAGTATGTCCGACTTCACTCAACATCGGTCTCCAATTGCGTCTCCAAACTCGATGGATCACAGCCTCAAAGTGCATCTCCAAACTGGCTCGATCACGGCCCCAAAATGCATCTCTGAGTTCACTCTACCTCGGCCTCCCAGTGCATCTCTCTGTTCACTCAATCTTGATCTCCAATTGCATCTCCAAATTCGGTTGATCATGGTCTTGGGATGTATCTGGGTTTACTCGATCCCCATTTTCCGGCGCACCTCGAATTGCTCTCAAGCACTGCATTCAGCCAGTCCAGATATACTGTGTGTAGATGGGTATCTATATAGATACATAGATACATTGATGAGAATACAAACTGAATACATGAGATTTAAAAATCGTTGAACGATAAGTAGTAGCTATAAATCCCAGGCACACCAGCAGCATTCCCAATGATGATGTTGTTTTTCCCAGAGTGCTCTACTGTGATAAAGGTACTCCCAGACATGTCGCCGGTGCTTCCAGGTGTGTCGCCAGTGCTGCCAGGTCACTCGAGGTGCTCCCAGGGTTGTCTTCGGTGCTTCCAGTAGTTCTGAAGGCCGGCAGGAATACCCTCATACGGTCTGATACTCTCCTGAAATTGACGCATCTAAGTTTACACTCCGCATCTTCTCAGACACTCCTGGAGGCTTCCAGTGACTAAAATACATTTTGCTGATGCACTGAAAAGGTAATTCGAGGAGGAGATATTGTAGTATTCCGTATCGATGTCTGAGCAAGTCTAAAGAACTGTTCTCTAACCGGAGCCAAAGCATCTATATATACAATACCAAAGGAGTGATTATCTGTGATCACGGTTGCAGATCAATGACCCAAACAGGAAGAGAGAAACTCTACACCTGTACAACAATACATAAGACCTGTAAGGAATATAACAGAACAATCCAGGCGCGTTCTTTTTACGATAAGCGCTGATAAATCCCTCTTCTAATGGAACCAAAAACACAGTTCTAGACAAGTTCTAACTGGAACTTTCTAGACAACCTAAACATAAACAATCACACAAGTATTAAATGATATTAACACACCACATTATTCTTATCCATAAAGTACCATCTTATCGTAAGGAGGATACTTAAGAAATAACAGTATTAGTAAAGAGAACTGTAGATACTTCCATAGTTTCAATAATCACCATATGTTAAACGGCATGACTACTTCACAGCCATCAAGTATGTGGCCATATCTCGAAATTGAAACAAAAGCTTGATAAATCACAACCACACAACAATTCAATGCGTGTGCCTACATCCCCGCCTATACACCGATATAAGTCTTCTCAATTGAAGAAATCTTTGCTAACTCTTATCAATATTCTGAATATAACATTATCCATCTCTTTGCTTCGTAGTATCCTCCACTACCCTTAGGGGTTGGTGTCAATATATGTAAATGATAAACTCCAGACATGAGAGCCTTCCAGTTGGATACACCATCCAGGCACCTGTGTCAAGCATTATCGCCACATACTCCGCCAAGCCAAGCCCAAATCACTGATTCTAAACAACCGATTCCCTTCAGCAGTTGTCTTCTCGCAACTGTTACATGCATATTTGAAACATTAATATCGGCCAAAATCACCCTGCATGGGTAGCAGACGATCCTCTTTTTAGTGATGGGTGGAATATTTACCATGGAGAATGAGTTATTGTAGTAGTGAAATACAAATTTGGAGTGGGCATAGTTGGTCACTTGGCCTGCGAGCCCACAATTTGTTGCATAACTCAATCTCAGTCATCATATGGGCCCACTGGGCTGGCTCGCATACAGGTTCACTGGGCTGGCTCTGATACAGGGGGATGGAGTTCGGCTGTCTGTATCATTAGATCAGTTCGTCCATATTTGTCCCGTCTATATTTGGCCTTGTGGCCCTCTCAGATTGTACAATTAAGCTTCTCTAGCAATCAGTATGGTAACACAATTGTTAACAGTAGAGATAGAGAAGCTGGATTGTATACTATCTAAGAGGGCCACATGGGAATATATATATGGTCATCCAAGTGCAAATCCGTACGTACTCATTTATGTATAGATACAGCAAAATACCATCAGTTCACCAGTAATCTCCCAGTCTCCCAGACGAGCCATCATCTCCGGCCATATGCAGGCTGAGATCTATTTATGCAACAGCTGTGTTACTATAAGGCATTCCCGGAAAGCAGAGGCCATGTCGGTATGACACAAGGCATCATAATTGGGCACAAGGCATCTTCAGGGGGCATGAGGTATTGTGCTTGGGCACAGGATCTCTGTATATATTGAGAGTCTCTTCTTGTAAATACCGAGAGTTCCCTATGGTATAAAATAAGTATGTAATATGTATTTGGTTTGTTTGTTTGTAATGATTTTGCATTCGCCCCCGAAGGGAGGAGCCCAGCCTCTAAGTTATCATAAGCTGCCCAACCACCAGTGGTGATGGCATTGTAACGCCATTTGCCTGGAACTTCCTTGGTCGTCAGTCAGCAGAGGGCACAAGGCCATTGAAACTCCACCTACCTCTCTCCTATGCAAAGTCGTCCCTCCTACTTCCCCACACAAACCACCAAACAAAAACTCACACAAGAAAGCAAACTGAAACAAAAGAGAGTCGTAAATACACATGCTGTTCCTGCAGGATCTTCAAACCCAAAGGCGTGATCTGAACTGTCATTCTAATATCCCAACTCTCCCGGTTCCTGTGCCCTGCTCGGAGAGCCGTCCCGGGGTCGACATCTCTCATTTCTCCCACCGCGGCGGTCTAACACTTCGGTGACTTCATGGTCATCATGATATATTGTAACGACCCGACTGCGTCATGGTCACTCATCTTGTCATTCTTCCGGGGCTTCCGACACCCCACTCATTTGTTGTGCTCCCATCCCTCCACCTCGTCTTCCGCCTCAATCATTTTCCTCTTTCATCCATGTTATGGTATTTCTGAGTTCGGTCACTCGATCACGCAATCCTCTGGATCCCCCTCTACCATTTCACTTCCTAGGATTTCGCAAGTTCTGTCTGCTTCCTAGTGTTAGCAACGGGTCCAAATTCCCGGTTCGGTTCCGGGTCCGGTTCCAACCCGGAACCGGACCATTGCAACGGGTTTCCACCAAAAACCCGGCATTTCAAATCTGCTATTTTGGCTCCAATTAAGTATCTAAGTTCTGATCGTATCGTGACATGATCAGTAAATAGATTGTGTAGTTGTAGTCCTTCTTTCCCCTCCCGCTCTCAGATTTGCGATCCGACCAGTATTCGTTGAGTCGCTATCGAAAAGCCGCACTTTTCGGCCGAAATATAACCGCATTTCACAGCGATTCAACGAATATTGGCCCGATCGCAAATCTGACAGCGGGAGGTGAAAGAGGGGCTAAAACTGCACAAGTTACGTACTGATCATGTCACGATATGATCAGAACTCAGATACTGAATTGGAGGCAAAGTTGCAGGAACCGTACTATGGAACTGCGGTCCGGTTCCAACCCGTCCCGGAACCCGCTGGGTACCCCTGTTTTCCGGGTAACAACCCGAACCGGACCATCCGGTCCGGTTCCAAACCCGGACCGCAGCCGGGTAACCCAGAACCGTTGCTAACACTACTGCTTCCTACATTGTCCTTTTCTCCGATATCATCTTCCCTTCCGATGACCGTTGCCAAAGCTCCATCATGTTGAGAATTCATTACGCTGGGTGGTTGGGATATTAATCTCGGTGCTTTACCCGGTCGCCCTGGTTCCGCATCCGATTCGTGAATATTCAATGGTGTCGTGTTGTCCTGTTTGACCTGCTCTGCCCAATTTCGAGTTGTTACCTCTCTAGCCAAAGGCGTTCCTACCCGCTTCATTGGTGCTGGCAGTACTGGCCATGGCCTGATTGTAAGATCATTTTTTGGTGTTACAAGCATTGTTGGTGGCTGCATTTCCGGTACTGGCGCATTCCCCCTAACTTCACCCAACTTTTTATTTTCCTACACAAGGCTCGCAAGGGTTGTTTTGAGCATCGACATTTCTGTTCTCAGGTTGTCTATTTTTGAGTAAAGTTGTCCGAAATGTCCATCCATAACTGAGATAATTGCCTTGCCGACCAATTCCTCAACTATATCAATTGACATCTCTTTCTATTTATCCCTGTCGGTAAAGACCTTCTCGGATACTGATTGTTGTTGTTGTATGGGAGTTTGAGAGACTCCCAAACTTGTAATCGTCTTGGGGCCAGCCGTTGTCGCTTTGCCTTTCCGCTTCTTCTTTTTGGACTTCATCTCTCCACAAGAGGCGAAAATAGGAAGCATCGAGGAAGCGACCGTGTCGCTATCGTTGTTGAAATCGTAGTCGGAGTAACCAGATGAGGGATCCGAATCCCACTGATTATCTTCTTCGAGCATCTCCCTTAAAAGGCCGAAGCGGGAGGAATCAGTTTTACAGGTGGCGGAACCCGCGACAGGCGTCGGGGTTCTCGAAGGGCATCGTGAGGCCGTAGAGAAATTACTGGGCGACATGTAATATGTATAAGTTATACACCTCCCCTAACTAAATTTATACCAATTTGTAATGATTCGAATCATCACAAGTTTCAACACGCAGACCGGCCGCGCTTATTAAAAACACGCGCTAAGGGCGGCCGGGCCACTTAAGAACACCGAGGTGGATTATATCAGTGCAAACTGGATTCAACCAGTGAAAACTGCCCAATACCTAGTTATTAACCGTCACGTGTGCACGATCTCTCACTTATAGTCGAGTCTAGCTGGGAGCATGAATTTGAGTGCACCTGGGAGCTTGGAGTCGAGCGCACGTTGGACTCCATCATGGAGTCGAGTGCACCTGGGGAATGGAGTATACTCCAGTATCCAACGCTGCCCATAGTATCTAGCGCAGATTTTTGCTAGTGTATCATCGTGTATCTAGTTCCCTAGAATTTCGTAGAGAACACGCACCAAATTCCCTATGGAAGACCGTTCGAGAAACTACTTCTCTATGGGGTGTGCGTCATTTCTACCGGTGGCTGCTTAGCCGTATGCCAATTCTAAACAATGTTCCCAAGCAGCCAAACAGGCACGGCTTGACAGAAGCCTAGCCGGTTACGAATTTCAGACATGCTGCCAGGCCGGATTAATAATTGGCAGCTATTTGCACCAGGCTGGTAAAGATAATCTAGCGCTGGTACAGAGATTGCATCCATATATGTGATAGGCATTGTAAATATTCACTGGCATTCACAGGCATCCATAAATACCTCTGGCAGTTGGAATTACTGCCGCCATTTATATATACCGCGGGCATTCAAACTGGTAGATACCCCTGACATTTGCAAATACCGCCGGCATTCTCAGGCGTTCATTAATACCGCTGGCGTTTGGAATTACTGCCAGCATTCATAAATACCGCTGGCATCCACAGGTATTCACAAATACTGCCGGCATTTGTAGGTAAATCCGAGCCGCTGGCGGCATTTTGGAGCACCTGCCAGATTTAGCCCGTTTGTGGCCGGTAAATCGCCGGGCGGCCGGCCGGGCCGTTTGATTCCAAAGGAGCAAAAAACACATTATCAAGCGGTTGCAACAGGTGGGTAGAGTGAAGGGGTACGACATGAGGATGACGTTGTTGCTGTATATGTAGCGGCAAAAGGGAAGGATGTAGCGTGAACGGAGACCGTCAAGAAGAAGTTTGTACCCATATTCAGCAGCTTCTGGGTTGGTCCTTGTATTAAAATGGCTCAACTACTACAATCTGGGTCTATGCGTTGTGTAACCCTTCTTACTATATGCAAACAAGGCTCCCTAGCCTTCTCTTACTTGACTTCGGAATACCACCTACGATAATGTGCGCTTCTTTTGAAAATAATTATCAGGGGGAGCATCATCTAACTAGCAGAGCAGTATTCAATGGTTGTGATAAGCTCACATGTACTATCTTGCGTCGATCATGGAGGTCTCCTTCCTGCACGTACAATCACCTCGGCATGATTTGATAGACCAAGAATAAAGCCCTTTTCGTCCATATTCAACTGCCAAATCGCGGAAAGATTTCCCTTCACAAAGTTCGTGGTGGATGCGCACATCCTTGTCATTTACCTTCGCTATTGTAACCTCTACTCATCCGATAGCTATTACGGTTAGTGCTCAAACTGTCAAGATAGCCTGTTCGCGGGATATTTAGTGCGGGGTACGGGTGCTCACGGAGGCTGTCCGAATTCCCATTTTATCCGACTTCCATCTCAGACGTTGGCTTTCAACACTTCACCTTCATCATCTTCGCCTTGAGACCCGCCTCAGTGCCTCCCCCGAAGCCCTTGCCCAATATACTGTACTGGTTACAGTGGTTCTCCCTAATAATCAACAACCAATCAAATCTATAATAAAAACTTTTACAAACTCGCCATTCTGACTGCTGACGTCCGAACCACTGTAACTAGTGCAGTATCTGTTCAGGATGTCCAAAACAAACAGCCAAAAGCCGCGCCCGATGCCGCGCACGTTTCGTCTATCGTCAGTACCCATCAATATCGAAAAAGAACAGCTTAAGAAATCCCTCGAAGCCCTGTCTACCAGCACAAAAATGGCGCTCGAAATGTTAAAGCATTGTCGTTAGTGCCGAAAGGTCGCAAATGGCAGGTTGGCACTGTTACTTTCGTCAATGAGCCTTCTGATTTTGCGGAATGTTTGCCCAACCAGAGAGTGGACCTCCCAATCACCATTGCGGGAAACGAGGTCGAATTAGCCATCGATTGCAATTTCCTTGGGCTTACACCGCTTTACTGTGTCCCCGCTGCAACGGTAGAGTGAGTTTCTTCAGCGTCATGAATACTTTCAGTTTGAAGTCTGATTTGGCTTTGCAGCATCATCGGAGTTTGCGGAGTCGGCGGCCATGCGTTCGGTTCATGGAGGTCCCAATCGTCTGCACACGAAATGTGGTTGAGAGACTTCCTGCCCAATGACATACCCCAGATTAGGACTCTCATATTTGGATACGATGCCGCTTTGAAAAATAGTACCTCCACTAGTTCTATTGGGGACTACGCACGGCAACTTCTTCTTGCCATACATAGCGTCCGGGCTGACGGCGAGGGGGTACGTTATTGGCAGCTTCCTGATCTAACGTTCTTCTAATATATAGTCTACTTTAGGAGAACCGGCGGCCTATAATCTTTGTGGCTCATAGCATGGGAGGTCTCGTAGTGAAGCAGGTGAGATTGCCCGACTTGCCCCCACACCAGAACCATCTGTATCAACGAGGTGCATGTAAGAGTAACTGACTGCTGGCCCCGAGCAGGCGTTAGCAATTGCTGCTCAAGGTAGTTCAGAAGACGATCGAGCAATCCTTCAATCTTGTATAGGGCTCTTTCTTTTTGGGGTCCCGAATCGAGGTCTCAACACGCAAAACCTAGAAACATTGGTTCGAGGACAAAATAATGCCCGGTTGATTGCAGACTTAACAGAGGGGTCGCCGCTTCTTCTTCACATCGACCACGCCTTCCAGAACGGTTTTACCTATAAGGACTGTCTAATCGCTTCGTTTTTCGAAACCAAAGACTCAAAAACAGTGAAGGTTGTGCCTCCCCACTTGTTTTGCATGGAGTTATGAGCTTCGGTTTTGACTGTGATTGGTTGAAGGTTTTACCGAACGGAGAATGGGAAAGAACGGACACATATTTACGGCTGGTAACTCGGGATTCGGCTACTTCCTTTTGCCCACGCGAAGCTATTCACCACCAAATACCCATTGACACCGACCATTCAAACCTTGTGAAATTCCAGGGCCACGATGATCCGTACTACGAAATGGTGCGAAGCAAACTAGAGGAATTAGTTAAGGAAGCGCCGGGAATTATCAACAAGCGTAGAGAAATATGTATGTAGTTGCAATAATATCAGTACTACTTATGGATACGCGATTCTCACTGGCCAGGTAGGCCGACAGCTTGTCAAGGAGCTACACATTCAACGCTCCACCACAGCGTACCAAAGTCACGCTGAGTGAGTCGAGAATGATTCTATGCCATTTGAATGCCAAGTAATAACAGTTATATTTATTATGCATTTAGTTACTTTCTATCAGAAAAAGAGCAACAATGCCATCAAATTTTCCTTACCACGGACTATGTAACTCGCCGGAAGACCGTCCCGAATCGTCATAAGGGTACGCTGGAGTGGGTCTTAAGAGACGTTAATTATGTGAATTGGATGTCAGATGAAACGAACTTTTTGTGGATACCCGGGGATCCTGGAATGGGCAAGACAGGTATGGCAGCTTCTCTTGCTATCTCAACTAAGTGGTAGACTCATCCAGAACCAATGCTGACATTTGTGAAAGTTCTTGCTTCATTCTTGCTAGACTGCATTGAAGATCAGACAAAGGACCAACATTCCAAGATCGTAACTTACTTTTTCTGTGACGATAAAGATAACTCCCGGAATTCGGCCGAGTCGATATTGCGGGGACTTGTTCACCAACTGATAAAGACGACACCGGATCTCATTAAACATGCCATGAGATACTATCAAACGGATGGTTCCCGCTTGGTTGATTCGTTTGGGACGCTATGGGATGTTTTTCTTGCCATTGTAACTGATCCCCGAGTCAGCAACACATATGTCGTGCTCGATGCTCTCGATGAGTGTGAAGAAAGATCGAGAAACCAGCTTTTGGACATGTTCAGTAACTATTTCCTACCGAGCCGCGACAATAGAAGCAACTCCATATCTGGCGGAAGCTCTCTTAAGGTGTTGATGACTAGTCGACCATATGATCAAATCTATACCAAGCTATTCCGCATTCTGAGATTCGAGTCCACTATCAGATTGAAAACTGAAGACCATGGTCGTGAAATCGATGCCGATATCCAGTCTTTCATTTCATACAAAGTGAATGAATTGGCAGATATATGCAACTACAACCGCAAGACCAAACGTATGGTGTTGAAAAGGCTCAAAACCGGTGCAGATGGAATGTTCCTCTGGGTTTCGTTGATTACCTCCAAGCTTTTGGAAACTCCACCTAATGCCGTGGAAGAAACTCTTCAAGCTTCACCAACGGATATCAATGGATGGTATAGGTACTTCCTAGACCGACTCAACTCGAAGCTGAAGGACGCAGAAATGGCAAAGCTCATTTTGAAGTGGATTTTATTTGCCCCGAAGCCGATGAGGATTGAAGAATTGGCAATTGCATGCGCACTCAAGCCGGGCCACCGTTTCCCATCCGCATCAGCGTTAAATGGAAAGAGTCTTACCAAACGGGTTTCTCAAATAATATCTCTGTATGGACCTATACTTAAAGTTCAAGAGGGCGTTGTTCATCTCGTCCATCAATCTGCAAAAGAGTTCTTGCTCCAAGATTATATTCAGGTCTCCTGTCCACATTTATTTATACCACCGCAGCAAGCAAACGCTGAGCTGGCTATTGCGTGTATAGACTATCTATCATTCGATGAGTTTAGTTGTGTGTCGTTAGACAACGTATCCTGGTCGGAATTATCCAAATACCCGATATTTCACTGTTACCAATTTCTCGAGTTTGCAGCAAAATACTGGCCACAATTTGCAAAAAGTGCACGCGGATCCAATAACGAACTATGGAAGTCTTTTCATAAACTAGCGCAATTAGACTCACAGTTGAGTCTCGCTTTCCAATTTGTCATTGAAATGAGCGACTGCGACAGGGTGACTGCATTGTATGTTGCAGCTTATCTTGGACTCCACTCTTTTGTCGCCTGTCTTTTACGTCAAGGATATGATGTGAACTACCAGGGCGGTACCTACGGAAACGTACTCCAGGTGGCAGCATATAAAGGACATAAGGCCATCGTTGGCTTGCTCATCGATAAGGGAGCTGATGTGAATGCCCAAGGCGGGGACTATGATAACGCCCTTCAGGCGGCAGCATCGAAAAACCACGAGGATATCGTCCGCATGCTGATCAAGAAGGGTGCAAAGACCAGGGGTTCTGGCAAAGCTCTCCAAATTGCAGCATCAAATGGCAACGAGGCGATCGTCCGCCTTCTCATTAAGTCAGGCGCCGATGCCAACGCTCAGGGCGGCAGATTCCCAGGTGGGATGATGATTCATCGTAACGCCCTCCAGGCTGCAGCACATAAAGGCCACGAGGTCATCGTCCGCCTACTCATTGAGGAGGGTGCCGATGTCAATGCCCAAGGTGGGGACTATGGCAATGCTCTCCAGGCGGCAGCATCAAACGCCCACGAGGCCACTGTCCGCCTGCTCATTGAGAGTGGTGCCGATGTCAACGCCTCGACTGGCGGGTTCTTTCATGGGACTGCCCTCGAGGCAGCCGTAAGCACGGGCTGCATTGCTATTGTCCGTCTTCTCCTTGATAACGGTGCAAATGTTTCTAATGGCATTCAACGGACGAACAATATGACTATCGCTCGCATACTCTCGGAATATGAGGCACACACTCGCGCTTGTGCATCGAGGGGAACGTCTCCCAATCGCCGTCTCACAAACATAAATGAGAGAGAAGAGTTGGGCGGTGCACGTGGTTATTTTATGGATGATGACAATTTTATGGATGGTTATCATGTGTGCGTCGGAGAACTCTTTTCCGAACGTTTGAACTGCGACGATTCAACCGACGGTTACGGTGCTACGTGCGGTGATAGCTTCCGAGAACTCTATTCGAATAGTTTGAACGGTGATGATGATTCTGCGGACGGTGGTGGCAATGATGACGAAGACGAGGGCGGCGAGGGCGGCGATGACAGTGAGGATAGTGAGGACGGTGAGGAGGAGAACACCGAGTATGGTCAGGATACTGAGGACGACGAGGAGGACGCCGAGGATGGTCAGGGTGCCGAGGACGCCGCGGTTGGTGAATACCGCGAGGTTAATAACACTGAGGATAGTCAGGACACTGAGTACGATGAGGAGGAGGACATCGCGGATCGTCAGGACACTGAGAACATCGACGATGCCGAGGATGGTCAGGGCGCCGAGGACTCCGAGGTTGGTAAATACGACGAGGAGGAGGACACCGAGTATGGTCAGGGCGTTGATGATGCCGAGAATGGTAAATATGGTGAGGAGAAGGACACCGAGTATGTTCTGGACGCCGATGACGTCGAGGATGGTGAATACGGCGACAAGGAGAATACCGAGCATGGTCAGGGCGCCAATGACGCCGAGGATGGTGAGTATGCCGACGAGGACATCGAGGATGGTCAGTACACTGAGAACGCCGAGGGCGCCGAGTTTGATCAAGGCGCCAAGGACGCCGAGGTTGGTGAATACGATAAGGACAAAGACACCGAGGATAATCAGGGCGCTAATGATGCCGAGGATAGCGAGGACGCAGAGGAAGAGGACACTGAGGATGGTCAGGATGTCGATGACGCAGAGGATGCCGAGGATGGTGAGGACGCCGAGATTAGTGAATATGACGAGGAGGAGAGCACAGAGGATAGTCAGGGTGCTTATAATGCGGAGGACGCCGAGGATGGTGAATACGGCGAGGAGGACACCGAGGATGCGCAGGGCGCTGAGGATGCCGAGGATGGTGAATACAGAGAGGAGGACGACACCGAAGATGGTCAGGATGTCGATGACGTAGAGGACGCCGAGGTTGGTGAGGACGCCGAGGTTGGTGAATACGGAGAGGAGGAGGAAACCGAGGATGGCCAGGGCGCAGATGATGTTGAGGACACCGAGGATGGTGAATACGGCGAGGAGGAGGACACCGAGGATGGTCAAGACAGCGAGGATGGTGAGTATTGTAGCGAGAATGTTCAGGACAGTGAGGAAAGTGAGGAGTATGGCAACCAGGATGGTGAGGAGGAGGACGGCTTTTATCTGTCAGATGATGGTTATTAAACGTCTTTGTTCTAATCAGTTCACGCAGGATGTCAGTCAACGGAGTGACCGGTCAATCTGCGGAGTAACTGAGCTCCATGAAAGGAATAGTCACTTCATGGAGCGTACACACTACATGAGCTGACCAATCACTTCGCGGAGCGGGAACTATTCTATGTAAAGTAACTAGTCAGCTTAGAGTGTGTGCACTCAACGAAGTAACAAGTTAGTTTAGGGAGTATTACATTAGATTATACAGTAGCCCATGTATGTTTTATACGCATATATGCGCATGCAAGTATGCCCACTAAACAAATCAGCTCAACTAAGAATTTAGACCATCTTGCACCTACCATTTGCCACCGGATAATGATTCAGATTCCTCTATACAAGAAGGGTAGCCACCGAGAAGTGACAATTCGGGAGGTTGCACTACTCCAATTCCCTGCAAAGCTTATACAAGTTCGCTGTAGACATTCAAATTAATTTAATCCTGCAGAGAATTCGACACTTGCACCGCCAGGGCCTAATCATAATGCAAAGCGCCATCGATTAAACATGTAGAGATGTATGCGAGCACACTAACTTTAGTTTTGCTAAAGATAGAGCACAGAGCGATTAGACAGAACAGGAAGTCTCAACGGAAGAAGACGAAGAGGAAGAAAATACTGCGGAGAAAGAGGGCAGTGATACTGCCGAAGACATGGAGCATAGCGTAATTTTAGTTGCACGACGACATTGAGGGATGTTGTTGATTGTAGCGACGCCGGTGAAGATGTACAGAGTAGTGGTTAATTTTTCTTGAGCTTCATTACTACATTATATATCTTCCAGTCAGTTCACGGTGCACTGATGTGACTAGTTCATCCCCGGAAGGTGGGATTCCATGAACTAACCGGTACTCCATGGACTGACATCCTCCGTGAACTGACTCGAACAATTGATAGGTAGATAGGCCGATAGTGAATACATACTGCTGTATACACAATCGCACCTACTGAAGATTGAACGAGATCCATCACACCTTTTACAGCGCAAAAGTAGAAGGAAAGCTGGAGAGTGGGAGGGAAGCTGGAAAGTTCACGGAAAAGACTGTACGTGGCTGTGAAAATAGAGACGATGAGAAAGTTCAGCATGCTTTTAGAAATATAAGTGATTTTCGAGAAAAATTGGCTTAACATAAGGAAAGCGATGACAGCCACGAAAGCGGTGAAAAGCTGCGAAAGTTTAGGGCGCTTTCCGAAATTCGTGTTAACTGTTGAAAGCTTCTGTAAGTTCTCGATAGTGACCCTGTTTCGGACTTCGAAACCGCTTTGGCGAATTCGGCATTCGCAAAATCTTTACTATGGATCTATGGACTCGGGTAGACTCGGGTGTGGAGTCGAGGAGATTTCCAACATCTGCCCCACCTCCACCAAGCCTGACTGGATAAACAAACTCTGCTCAGATCAGCCCATTGACCTTTAAGTGGAACTATCAACTGTCAAGTAGGCACCTCTATCTTACAGCACCTAAGCTTTGACGCCGTTTCGGCACCGCACTCCCGCATACGGTACATAAGCTCCCGTGGACGTCTGGACGCGTTCGGAACCCGGGTTAGGTAGAACGACACATCACTACCAGTTAAACTCCAGCTGTTAGCCATAACGCAGAATTGTAAGAATGTACTCCACGATACAAATGTAGATCTTGTTGACGGAGATAATGGGCTTTCGCCCAAGATCATCGACCGGCATTATGTGACTGCTTGGCTGTTACATGGGTTGCCATTTTCAGTACAGCATTGTAGACATCGTGCCCTTTTAAGCTTTCTCCTTTTCTCGTCTCTCTTCTCTTAGACTTAGACATGTAGACATGTACATACACGGGGTACAATCAACGAGCTTTCCACGCCCACCACAGTGTACACGTGTCAACAGGCCCCCTGCCCTGAACCACGTGATGTTAGTCGTTGATGTATATACTCGGTATTGGGGCTTGGTGTCGACTTAACACTCCCGAAGTACCTCTCTACCGCATTACCTCTACCCATTACTGCTCAGAGATATGGCGCTTTATATCTCAATCCCGTACGTACCCGATGGGAAGAACGTTGGTATTATATCCAGTCACTATGTCATTAATATTTACCCCGCATTTCAGGATTCTCCACCCCAAGTCCACTGTGTTGCTACCAAGCGTAGGGTGGTGTGTAAGCGTGTATAGTACTGTTTCTCGTGCATTTCTAATAGGCGCCGGGTGAGGTATAAATATCTGTCGCACTCGTGCTAGTTTGGTCCCGTACGGAGGTATGCTTACGGCGGGGATATCGGATTGCTGAAGGATCGATTATACCGCAAACATCGAATAGCTTCTCTACCCATCACCTTTATCATTGCTGAGCTACAAGGATAAAGGCTTATCTCACACCACATTACCGAGGTTCATTCTCTCTAGGAACGAGACTATGAACCATACTATGAGCGAGCTAGGATCACAGGGATTCATAATTGTGGCAGCGGACAGGGGTGAGCTTATTTCAACGACAAACCGCGGTATCGATATACCGCGGCTACAATATCATACTCCGCGTCGGGTCTCCCCAACTATCTAGCCTCTGAGTCCGAAAAAATTGAAGTCAATTCAAACCCGTGTGAGCCAGGAGCATCTGGGGGAAGGGAATTTTCATAAGGTGCGCGCTCTACCCCTGTCTATCAGTTTCGCACTTTCGAACCAAAGTTTCAAGACACCTGAGCTAAAAAATTCATTCCCCACTAAAACATATTCTCCAGTGTGTGTTAACTATCATCAATACTCAGTGATACCTTCATGTGTATAAATACCCCGACCTACAATCTTTAAAGCATGTGCGCATAAGCTTAAGCGTTACATACGGAAACTAGTGAAGATCGGTCCTGTCTTCACCAGTATCGGCCTCACCTCAACAGTAACGGCGTAGGCCCATATCGTTGCATTCCGGCGAAAAAATCAATGGAGCTCTCACAGATGGCAAATAACTGCAATACAGTGTACGATGTTCAGTGCATGGTGGCGCGGCTAGCCTTAGCCCAATTCTTCTTGAATCACCCCGTATGTACCAAGCCCCAGGTCACTCATTGTCGGTTGACTGACATACTCCGATAATAGAACTACGGTCTGCGAACATGTGAGAGTGCGACACATTGGAATTTGCTCCCTTTTATCATAGATTCCCTCCATCTAGGCCACGACCAGCTAAAGAACGGCACTCCAAGCCAGGGCCAAGGCGGACGGGTGAAGTTGATAATATCTACTTCTGTGAGTTCTTCCCTATTTTAGGCTCGGATGATGGCCTTTGTGCTTTGTAGTATCTCAACAATTTGGTCGGAGAATGCAATAACACTGGAATAAGGGAAGGAAACATACTTGGCTGGGCGGTGTGATGATTGCATAATTGCAAGTCACCAGCGTTCGGATTGATCTATTAATGAAAGTCTGTATTTCCGAGTGCGACTTCATAAAACTCTATTACTCCAGTGCCCTCACCTACGACATCAATTTTAAGAACTGCATAAATGTTTGTTTCCAATTCTTCTATCGAAATTGTTCTTGATTGTCTTCACAACCATGTCGTCAGATACTTGGTAGAACTGCTATTTGGTACTGGATGTACTTCGGCCGGATTTGTGATAATACGAAATAAGTGAGTCAATTAAATATCATACATATTGTCATTAACTCAATTTCTGATCAGCGGTATGGTACGCCATACTGAAGGACTGCAATCTCTCCCGAAACCCCAAAAGAAGCATGTCTGTTATCGCCGCCGCGGAGCTTTTCAGCCTCCTCTTTTGGCATGCTCTGCGCACTTAATTCGCCAAAACGTACTTCAGTAGCTCGGAGCCGATCAGGCATAGGTTCAGCGCCAAGACATGCTCCAGCTGCCAGTTCATCCAATGTCCTATTCCTTGTTGTCGTCAAAGTCGCCAAAAACCCGATACCCATGCTCACACCATTATCCCACAACGACTTCAATCCGATGAAAACAGCCACCAATCCCGCAGTTAGAGCTGTGCCATACGTAAGAAGGAGCGCACTGCGGTTATAGCTAAAGACGTTGGTGCTGGTCGTTATGGTTGCTTTAGCATCCTGTGCCTGCTTGTACATTAAATTGTCGACAGAAAGGAGACTTATAGTCGTGTTGAAGTGCAGCTGTTCGACTAATTCCCGGAGATTTGGAAGAGGCCGGCGAATTCCCAACTCCGCAGGGAATGCAACATCTTCAACAAGTTTAGTCCCATCAAGTCCCGTTGAGTCGAAAGCAGCTCCGCGAGAAGTAGTTCCGACGACGCCAAAGAGGATTGAATACAGAGTCTCATGGATAGCGTAACTGGCATAATTTTTGGGATCATCCGTATTGCCTTCGATAAACTGATAGTCTGAACCCACCATTCCATATTTGATCGGATCAAGGTATCTGCAAGTCATTAGTGCACTGTACACCAGACCTGTTTCCCTTACATACGTAGTAGACCCCTCAATGTGCAGTTCGAAGTTTTTATAGGTTCTTGTGATATCAAATCTCGCGTTGTGGGGCCTACACCTGAAGGTAAAGTTTTGCCAGGCGGAACCAGGGATACGTGGCTGGTATGGGGTACTGTGGTTGTAGCTCTTTCGGAACTCGGCAGGTAGATATTTATGTCGCACCCACAACACCCCCTCCGTCCAAGGCTTTAATACCGCTCGGGTCGAATTGCTAACCGATGAATTCCTTGTTTCATACCACCATACGTTCTTGGGATCCGTTAGACCGAAGTCGCCAATCACGTCTTCGCATTTGGAGTTTGGGTTAAAGGGTTCCTTGCACCACGGAGCCTCTGGATCGTATGGGTCCAGCTGATCGCATTTGTATGTTGGCCCTACGAATGACTGAGTAAGAGTGCAATTTGCCCCGCACGGTGATTCTGAGCTGATTATTTGACCCCCATAAACAGTCTGGTATATGATGGCTGTTGCTCGACTTGAGGGGTGGTCGTAGATTGGTGACCCTAACCCTGGACTCATATCTTTGAACGAGCCGTAGCTCATCACCGACATCTCCGCTGCGCGTCGGCGTTCGTCAGGAGTCAGTGACTGGGGAACCCGCGAAAAATTCAAGCTGTAGATTGGTACGTTTTTGTTGCTGGTTGAAATCTCAAGGACGACACTGATTGAACCTGGAGCGAAGATGGTGACTAAAGGTGAAATCCTTTCTGTGTTAGTCCCTATATAATTTTTACAGCAGTAAAACTTACCAGATTGTCAGAGCCAGCAGCATGGCAAGCTTCGCCTTGACTGCAAGCTCCTTGGTGAACAACTTGGTCGGATCATGGGTGAGGCTTAGAAGACTATCAACACCTCCCAGCGTTATGAATTTCGCTCTTAGAGTGGTCCATGATCTCTCCGAGAATGTAACACCAACTGAAGCGGCTAGCATAATTTTAAACAACACCGCGACAGCTGTTCCAGCTCGAATAACCCACTGCATTCTTTGCGTTAAATAGCCATAGTGTCTCTTCAGGTTATGGCTAAAGTTTGAGTTCATACCTCTTGATTCCTTGCAGGTTTACCATCGAGAGATTTATAATACAAATGATGACCTACCGCCAGACCTGCTGCAACCAAATACAACCCGACAATGGAGAGCGGTGATTTCCAGCCTATCTTCCATTGCACAGTTTGCATTGACTGCAGTGCAGGGTCTGGGACGTGGTGAGGACGTTGCATGATTTGGTGCAAAAATCCGGAGCGCTTAGAAGGTTGGGAGGCAGAACCGATGCTAAATTGTGGTCGGTATCCCGGGGATATTTATCCCATATAAATGACGATATATATGGATGTCTCTGCTTGCTTAATACTGGATGCAGGCTTTGCTTGTTTTCAATCTTGCCAATAGAAACCGCAGCCAGCCAAATCCCTTAAGGAATGTTACCTATAGATTCCTTGATTCATGCATTCCAGCCGCAGCTGAGATGTCCTACAAGAACACATGGCCTGATAACCCCTACCCTACGCTTAAGAAGCTGACAAGCACATCATTCTTGTGGTAATATCTCAAATCTTGGAGCCTTATTCTCGTTGTCTCCCACCTAAGTTACAAAAGCACCTAGTTCGCTGCTATCGTTCTCTGATTTTCGCCTCGTTCGTAAGGTTACTCAGCATGAAAAACAAAAAGTGTGGGCACTAGAGCAACAGTTCGCTCCATAGTGTAACGCATTGGATAGAAACACCTTATTTCCGATTACGGACCAGTTTCAGATGTCATTCAATAAGAGTCTTAAAGCCTTGCATCTCATTGTTTGTACAAATTCAAGGTTGGTGGGTACTTGAAATTTACATGTGGATTTCTATCATCTAAAGGTGGCGATAGTGCACTAAAATTCACTTCAGAGTATCAGCGTATCATTGAAAATGGGTGATCACTCAGACTAGGAAAACCCACACAATTTCTCACTATCACTCTTGAGATCGATCCTTATAGGTGTCACGGGATATGCTTTAATGGGCCGCATATCATGAGGTTTCCACAGGACTCACTCCTCCTCCTCCGGTAAACTAAAATAACTCCCACCATGACACCAAGTCGTCCTCTTCCTCATCTTCCCCATCTCCGCTCGCTTGGCCACGAGCACGTGCACTCAATTCCCCACTTGGTCTTCTCTACTTACTTATCGTAGTTCAATTCGCAAGATATATTCCTTGCGGTTGATATTTATTAATTATATAATCACACTTATCCGACACGCATTCGACCAAACTTCAGAGCACGAGGTTAAGCGGGAGAGAAGCATCGGTACAGCAACTACGCAGCCCCAAAATATCTCTACAAATACCCGGTTAGGGGCGGGTGACTAGATAAAGTAAAGGCCACGCCTGGAAAAATAAATTATCTTCCTGATATACTGTTTCCTGGTCATGTGGGGGGTCACCCGGTAAACCATATTACAGACTACTGCTACGACATGTCGAGCAGTTTTCCACTAGTCGTTCTGCAATGCGAAGATTATTGTCTTAAGTAGCGGCTTTGCCCCCAGGCCCCGTGTACTCCGAATTTGTGTATCAATCCATCATGGCTTCAAGTCTTCTCATCAAGCGTCCTCCCGGAAGTGCCTGCTGCATGGTCACCACTTATAGACTCTACGAGTAGCTTGAAGCTTGAAGCACAGCCAGTACCAGATAGTTACAGCACTTCCATCACCCCAACAAATACTCACAGTTTTGCAGTAACTCAGATCTATCTACGTGTGATATGAACTTCAGCTATCGCCTAATGCGTGTAACCGCCAAGATATATCCTAAGAGTCATTATATGTCGCTCGCTCCTAGCGAGGTACTCGGTTTGGCACTTGTGATTGGTTAAGTTGGGTATATTGGAGTTCCTTGGTAAAAGTGTTCACCCCTGTAGTTTCTCCTGCAATTTTAAGCAAGTTTAAGACCAACACCATTACTACTACATCCGACCACACGCTCAGAGCCAGGGCGTGCTAACCCAGTGAAGGATCAAGTTCAGTTGCGGACTAGCAGGTAATAGGTCACTAACAGCGACAAGGATGCATATTGATGGCCAAGGGTGTGAAAGAGGAACGAAGTTAGTAGGAGTGAGGACAGCGATATACAGATATCAGTCAATGGGAAATACAGAGCGCTGTGAGCAATGTCTAGAATCGATGATATATCATGATATCTACGCTCTCTCTCTACTGCTCTTTCTATTTACAAGTCGTGTTATTGCACGATTCTCGTGAAGAGCCAAACCACAGTCTAGCGGTGCGGCTGACTGTTTTTTCTTTTTTGGTTGTTGGCTGCATCACAATTTTCAGCCTACTTGATCGCCCCCATTTTCGTATTTGGTTAGGGCGCATTGATTCTCAGACATGCGCAAATGCGAAATCTCCTTATACAACAAGTTGCCCTATCCACAAGAGTGATTTAGATATGGTGTGAATCCCTAAGCCAGAATGACGGAGATGTCCGTCCTTTAACCCACTTCCTGCTCAGAGTGTAAACACTGTCGTTTCCGGAACTTCGCTACCTTATGATCATTGTCGCTCCTCTTCCCGCAGTACTTGCCAAGGAGCCGAAAGCCTCATCGTATACGAAACTCGCCGATCTTCCCCCAGCATACCATGCGGACATTGAGGCTGGCGCAAGAGGTCATTGCTTCATCCTTCTCAGTTCCGGAAGAGCGCTCCACGTCACAGAAGGAGACTTTATCAAGGCGTGTATGGGGGCTTCGCAGATTGCCACCAGCAACTCCACATGCCCAAGTTATGTGGCATGGTGCTTTCCCTCCCGAGGTAGGCGTTGTCGCTTACCTGCAGAGTAGAGTACATACACGTGCTGACAAAAACTCCAGATTTACCCCTCCCACCAGTTACCGCACCCCGCAGCGAAAGGCGGCAATACGAAGCTGTGCACGGCAATACCACCCTGCGCACCAATAACAACTTTCTACCCAGAAATGTCGCGGTCGAGATCGCAAAACGTAATGTGTCTGTTCCACCACCGGTGGAGCTGCTAGGGACACCTGTAAAGCCGAGTGTGTTGCCGATCACGTTTGTGCTGGCTAGGTAGCATGATCTGGATGCCAAGTTGCTCCTCTCATGGAGAACAAAGATTTACTATCGGTTGTTGGGCTGCATGATGGGCTGCATGATATTTGGCCCTAGTATATCAGTGAGTCAAATGCTGTACTCGTCAGTGCTGAAATGTTGGAGCTCACTGTAGCGCAGATTTGTATGTTTCTGATTGTTAGGGATTCAAATTCGAAGTCATCGTGATTATCAACAAAAGAAGAGAAAAAGAAGTAGAGCAGAATCTTACTTAGAATACAGCGGTGTGTGGCGGAAGATCGGTGTGGGCAGATGGAACGATGGCTTCTTTGAACTCGCGAGATTTTTGCCTCATTCTCTAGAACGTATTTCAATATTATTGTAATATATCATAATGTAATTTTATTTATTTATTTCTCTCCACATCCATATTTTCTCTGTGCATCAAGCGGCCTCGGTTGTGGCGGCGGCCACGGCCACTTTAAAGCGTAGATCTGCGCGACTTGATTTAATATTTTCGAGGCCATCAGGTCCGTCAAGATAAGGTTATCACCCGTAGGTATATATATACGGGTGACTAATCTAATACCTACTCTGTCCCGCGTCTGGCTAGCAGCTCAGCAGATAGTTCTTTTCAGCATGATGTGCAGGAGTTACGGAGGTCACTGCTGGGTCGATTTAGCTAATTAGCTATAAGCTGGAAGTTATACTTGGCGCTTTTCTACTTGCTGCGCAGCACATGCATGCATCGGCTGGTGCCTATGATCTGTTACCTTCATCAATGTTGCATGTATACGTAGAACCCTCCGTAGGACTCTCGGAGATTGCCACAGGGCATGCCGATAGGGCACGAGGCGCAGGGCATGCCGGTACAGTATACGGGGTGCCGAGGTGCCGAGGCACTGCTGCGAGATCTCTGTACATATACGAGCATCGGTACTCGCGATAGATACACAATCAATCAACACACAAAGTAACAATCAAATTGGTGCGGAGTCGGTATCTGTGAGGAGTCACTGCGGTTCAGAATTTTGCTTGCTCTGCCCAATACGCTGGCGCTTCACCACGGGCTTTAGCTCGCTGGGCGTCGGGACTAAGGTGGCCACTAGATTAGGGGCTTGGTATGGTTCCTATCTCCCCGGGAGCCTCCGGCCTGAGTAGTGCTTTGCTCATGATGTTTCGTTCTTGGTATGATTTCGTTTCTTATATATGTCTATCTTATTCTCTCTTTGTACGATAGACAGACAATTAGTATCTTTCATTCTCTTTGCCTTCATTGAGCGCCAGCAAGATCAGCATTCACACATTTCGATTACTGATGATCACTCAAAGGCAAATTCGCTACACATCGATCGGTTATGCATGATCTGAATCCCTGAATTATAATCACTGAATCACATACTGCATCAATAGCTATAGCTGTGTCACCGTCGTATAGCCGTCACTAATCAAATACTCGGTTCACACCTCCTTGATTCCCTAAATCGTATGCTATGGCTTCGGTAGGTTATAGGGACATGTCGGGCACTTTTGGTTTCTGGGTAGCAGGTGACAGCGGTGATATCTGTTCGCAAGCCACAATACCCGGAGTTGTAAACTAGTACATGTGGTCTAACAAAACCTAGCCTAGAGTGAGTTACTGATGATGTCTTAAAATCAAAATACTAGAGGTTGGGAAACCCGTACACATCTACCTAAGATAAAATTTTGTACACAATACTAGCCATACTACCAGTAGTACGTGCAAGGTAAATCAGGGTTGATCTAACGATTGAAACTGTTGAGTCTGCACAATGGCGGGAACAGTAATCCGTTAGTATCATTATGAAATACTAGAAAATAGCTTACCATTGGAGATTTGGGATTGTATGATCCTGTGAGTAAATATATACAGAACACATTGTCATCACAAAATAAGAATATTTGCCGTTGCTCCTACGGTATTGTTATGTCAGTGTAACGGCGACACGTGACTGTGGCCGGGTAACGGCCATTCTATATAGTCGGCTCGCCACGAGACTTAGATCTCCAGCGATAATCTTACTTATACACCATTTTACTATCACTCGAGTCCACGTTTGCAACCGTATACCATAATTACCATACGTATGCCTACAAGGCCGAACGCTGGCGTACGTGCCCTTACACCAATCTCAGCCATTCTAGTAGTTTTTTACTAGTCTGAGCTGAGGTACCAAACCAATCCAAATCTCCAGCCATTTTCCCATCTGCTGTTGCATGTCCATCTTCTTTTCCACACCCAATCAACTCCCAGATAGCATACAGCTTAGCTGCAAAATCAATGTTTATCTTATAAGATAAGATATAGAAAAATCCTCCAGTCATTGGTATTTCCTGAGAGTTACATGGCTCAAAAATCCAGTTCCCTTGCTTGTCAACCAGAGCCCAGATTCCAAATGTGGTAAGGCTACCATCATTATCATGATAAGCTTTGTTGTGGAAGTTTCCTATCAATCTATAATCATGAATCAGTACATGCAACTTGGTTGAGGAAAGCAATTAACATATGTCATTTGTTGTCACTCTTTGTAAATGACAAATATGATGCAAAAGCCCACCCATCTTTTTCCAAATCTTCCAAATAGTCATGACCGAAGAAAGGTGCCTTGTTTTCCATATTGAAGAGCTTCTGCTCATGCCAAAAAGCAGGAGCAAGCGAAGTATATCTCTGCCCATAGAATGTATGCATCGCTTCATCTTTATTGCGTAGTGCTTTCCACTGTTCCTCTGAAACCCCCACACTTTTTGCATATTCTCCATAGTTATACCCTTTGTCAAACCCAGGTCGCCATCCCAAACCCCACATTTTCCCATATACCAGTGCTCAATTGTTGGTAATAGCTGCATGAAGCTTGCAGTCGTGGTGTAAATGCATAAACAGACTGTAGAAACTGTTATGTTCCTGTTCAGATAGTTCATCTGGAGTACTGCAGCGGACTGCAAAAAACCACCTTTTTCGATTTTTTATCCCATACACAAATTATACCTGGCCTGTCAATGGTTTAGTAGTCATTGAAGATAGGGTCATCGGCATAGAGGAGCTTCCCAAGCATACTCTGTTCATGTTCTGCATTGCGAGACTTGTACAGAATCAAGATCTGTGAATTGTATGGTAGACCAAGCTGCTGTAAAACTTCCACAGTAACCACAGCTACCTGTCCCTCTTTCGTTTCTTGCCGCAGCATTCTCTTTTCTTCAACCTTTCTTTCCTTTCTTTTGATGGACCGAGCCCTGCACCTCTCTTTGGCTGTAGTCTGAGTATCATTTGCCCTACTGATAGAGACTAGTGACAGACCATCATCCCCAACCTGGGAAGCGACGGAATTACAGCCACCATCTGAAAGGCAACTCATCCCAACCTGGGAAATAGCTGGCTTATCTTCAGATTGTCTCATACAATCTGAAACATCTGAAGGAACAAACAGTAGCGTGGGGGAAAGATCATCGACCATCTGGTAGTCCGATTGTTGAAACACGGGTTGAAAAGAAGATGGCACAAACAAGTGTTAGTAATCAAGCCTAAAAGCGGAAAGATTAAAAGCAGAAGGTTCAGCGGGGTTGCGAAAATCAAAGTTGTCTTTTCCAGATGGGAGTGGTACAGTTTAGACGAGCTTGATGAGAGGATTCCAATGCTGCAATTGCTGGCGCAATCGGAGTAGATTTGATAGAGATCAAGTCTAAAAGCAGAAAGGTCAAGTCTAAAAGTAGAAAGATCAAAAGCAGAAGGGTTGGCGGGGTCGCAAAAATCAAAGTTGTCTGTTTGGGCAGGTAGTGGTACGGTTTAAACGAGCATGATGAGAGGATTCCAACACTGCCATCACTGGGGCAATCGGAGTGGATTTGATTGAAATCAAGCCTCAAGGTAGAAGGGTCAGCAGGGTTACGAAAATCAAAGTGGTCTGTTCTGGGTGGGAGTGGTACGGTTTATAAAAGCTTGATGAGAGAATTCCAATGCTGCGATCGCTGGGGCAATCAGAGCTGATCTGACCTTGTTGCTGCTGGTATTGGTGGGTGTATGGGGAACGGTGTACCGTACCAGTATGCTGGGGTGCGTACTGTGTCAATCATAGTGACCGGGTTTTTTTCTTGGCAGAACTAGTTACACCCTACCCGACACCAAAACCAAAAGTGCCCGACCTGTCCCTATAACCTGCCGTATATGGCACAAGGGTACACACCTAAAAACACTCACCTAATTTAATTTAGCGACTACCGAAATGACATCCAGCAGCCTCTCGCCTTGCAATCGGCACTCAACGTGACGGTCGTTGATCCATCAGCTTTGCGCAAGGCCTGCTCCAGGCTACCTCCTCGGATAATGTTCTAATTACTGCACTAGCTTGTGAGAGATTCGGCACAACACTTGTGATGCAAATAGACTCGGAAACGATGAGAATTGTGGAGAAGGAATCGACAGAGCACTTTAATTCGGCTGTTTACGGTTCTTGGAGGTTCAAATTGGCTACTCTCGCGGCGACTCTGCCTGGCAATTAGCGCATAGTCAGGCCGAACTAGACAAGTGACCAAGTAACCCTCATGACGATCTCACTGGTCATCCAGGAGTGGGTATGACATCACTATTAAACCTACGCTAGCAGTGCTTATCATCACCGACACCATCCAGTGTGTTCGCGAACCCACCTCAGCTCTGTGAACAAGGTCTTCGCTTTTCCTGAACACTTGAATGCTATTGTAACGTTATCTATGATTTCGACGGTACTGTATTGCTCGTTAAAATAGTGGTATTTCGCAAAATGTATTTAAGCAAGACCGCTAACGTCAAGCACCCAAAATTCGGCCCGTAGCGTTGCCACCTATTCAATTTACTTAACCACAGTTAACCCGTGGATTGGTTGAAACCTAAAAATAGGCCCTGCAGACTGAAGTTCACTGAACCACACAAGCTTCAATGGAAGCCGGATTAAAACTTTCCGATTTCGCTTCCATTCTTAGCCGCGGCATTTGCATGCGACAAGGATCTGTAGGTCGCTTCTGGAGACGATAGAGTATCGATGTTTTTAGATGGAAGTCGGGCCTAATAACCTATTGAGATGTACGTGTGTCAATGTCTAGTGTACAAAACTAACGAGAAACAAATTAACATACTGCCTCCGCAGATCTAAGGCTAAGCCCTTCGATCAGTGACGTCATTCATTGGTCGTCTGTCGACACTTGACTCCGTTCTCTCGGGTGTACTTGATTGCACGCTCCAGGTGCACTCGTTTCCATGCTCCCAGGTGCACTCGTCTCCGCACCCCCGGGACTATCCTAGCTCCAACAACACAAAATTGACTACTTCTTGAGAATGGCTGGACCAATTAATGATCTATGATGAAGACCATTTAGAGGGCATCGAGTAGATAATTTAGGTCTAACAAGTTTCTTAATCAGACCGCAATTGATGGAGTTGACATTGGATGGTAGATACTTGTACCAGGGAGGTTCTATCAACTGAATCATCTACCTATGCAAGCTCCATGGATATTCCTCAGTGAGACACTTAATGTCATCATATAATCTACTTAATGCCCTCTAAATTCCGGACTTGAGAGCGCGACCGTTTAGAGTATATCGAGTACATCGTTTCACGTCAACATCCATCTTAATCGGACGACAATTCATGGAGTTGACATGGGTGTATGCAGACCACTAGGTTTGTGCTTAGAGGTGGGGTGATGAATGGCGACATCTTCTATTGGTAGTTAGGGTTGGCGATGGCTGTCACATGAGGTATCCAGGGCTTGGCTATAATCTTACCTACACTTTTTCATATACTCCCAATCAATCCACGTGTACCATTTTTAACACCGATTTTGGACAGGGGAATGCGGATGGTGCAAGAAAGCACCTCAGACGCGAGAACGCCTCTTTCGCTATTGCAGGCACTGACACCGAGCAGCGAGAGCTCCCGAAGTCGTGAGGGTAGGGAACGTGTTGCAAGCCATAAAGGTGTTGGCATATGCAGATATCAGAGCTATTTGCTTTGGAAAGTGTAATCAGGCAGTAATGGACTTCCTTGCGGCTGAGGTGGGGAGTAAAGATAGAGGATGGGGATTTCCCCACATAGCCGAGTCATCTGGAGGGGAGGGGTGAACGGACATTGCCACACTCTAGCTAGAGTGAATATAAAATGATTTAATAGCAACAACAATCCAATACATCCCGATCTCCCACAGCTCGGACTCAACCCTCCACCGCTGCTTTCATAAATGACTTGGTATGTATCTGAGTAAAAGTCGGTAAGTACTGCTATTCTCTGAAAAATATAATAAGAACATAGGGCTTACAAAGCACTCCTAGATTCCCATATGGATATACGCAGCCCAAATGAAAGGATCACCAATCCTGCTTTCTTGACTTTCTTCGGTCTCAGTCAGGCGTGCGTCTCGAGATTGTTGAGTCGTGCCAGTCCCACAGCAGCCCCGGAGATTCAGTACAGCATGTGTAGACCCTGTGATATGGACTCATCGCTCATTTTAGCCTTAATCATTGTATCATAGAAATCCTTAGCAGCGTCAACACAGTTCTTGTCAGACACTTCCCACAGCGATCCGATGACATGCCAAAACCCCGCGAGCTGACAGGCTCTCATTAAATAAATACCTTCATCAAGCAGTTCAACCTCTTTGTTGTCGCCTGTCGAACAAGCTGAGAGGTATGCAAGAAGTGGAAGACTTTGGTGGAACTTCATACCGACCAAATCTTTGATGGCCAATCGGTTCGTTTGCCAATCGGCCATAAGCAAGGTGCTCATCGACGGATCAGAAGGGTGTGATTGGCCATGGCCGGCAAAATGAAATCTTTCAAGGCGGACAAGACTTTTGCTTTGGATGGCTTGTGTACTGCGACAATATCTCGTATGTAGCATTTTGGCGAGATTATAGAAACGTGAAACTAGGATAGAGTGGCCTCGCGGCACAGTCGTTAAAAGATTTTCGAATTTTCGGATTGAATTATCGAGGTAATTAGAATCATTAGTGTCTTGAGGCGAGGTCGGAAATTGCAGAGGAAATCGAAAGAAGCGAAACCGGGGATGTTTCATAGACCCCTTGGTCAATGTTTTGCTGGATTGCAGCCGCTCCCTGTTCGGCCCATGTGATCGCTGTTTGATGGCCACCTAGGTAATTTGATTGTTGATATGTCCTTTCGACTGGGACACTCAAATTGTTGTAAACGTTCGCTGGGATGTAGTGGTCGACAGGTGCGTTTGGGAAAGCGTTTCGGCGGTATTGATTTCATCATTAAGAGAGCTGATACCACCGCTGGTATGAGAACCAAGATCGTCAAGCGTTGGCGTAGCTGACATGCGGCTACCGAAGTATCATGAAGCTGGATGTTGATTGCCTACAGGAACCCTAGGAGATGCCATTTAACCTTCTAACACGAAGTCAGTTGATCATATTCTAGTTTTAGGGAAAGTGGAATACGTGGAGTGATAAAATGTGTTTGCCGGATGTTTGTCGGTCAGGACTATCTATGCTCCGCGGACTTTGTTGAAGGTTTTCTGTCTGGGTGGCTGGAGATTTTTTCAGGTGTGGAAGGTGGTGCGGAAGAACTCAATGGAATACAATTCAAAAGCTGTTTCCGATCCGTAACACTTCGGAGCAAGCTTAAACCTTCTAAGAATATGTCTGAGAACCTGTCCATGAGAGTGTTGACAACTTTATGTATAGTGATGTATGATATCACGTGTCTGAGAATATGAGTGTAAACATAGGTAGAAAATGTATTTGAAATAGTGGAAAAAAGATAAGACAAATGATCTTGAGCGGGCGTACACCGGTTAATCACATATCAGGTTACTCGCCATCACTCATACCTTGCTGCTGGAATTTGTTCGATGTATCATTCGTAATTGCTAGCTGATTAATTGGTCCTCTGAATACGTCTTATAAGGTTCAGTCATACATTCAGTGTGCGACTAATCCATCCAGCGATTTAAAGGAAATGCTGTCTATTAGATATGTCATAAAGATTTGAGAAAGCTCGACTGAGAATTCATGTCATTGTGGTTGGTTTGTACGTTGGTATATACATATGGCCGCAATCTGCCGTGTAGTTCAATCCCGCTAACACCTTCGACTGAACCGGCGTGGTCCACAGTAGATATAAGGCCCCTTCACCATTAGTGCAAGCATTGGGAAAATAAAGTTCGCGCTAACACCATCCCCGGGCACATTTCCTTTCTCACACCCCCTCTTCCACGGAGGAGCGCGGAAAAATCCTCCTTACTACAATCGATACGCAGGTGAAATAGTGCTCTGTGTATGATTATCGATCAATCATGTTACATGAATATATAGATCATCTGCCTCCGTAGGACTTGCAGATATGAGTGGAAGGCATGCAGCTGGACTGAAGCCTGAAGGTATTTTGTTGCACTGAATATGCATGCATGCGTATAAGGCATATACGGGCTACTGTACATATGAGCATAGATGCTCTTACGATAGATATACAATCAATCAAATAAACCATCTTCCTACAAAGTAACAAATCATTCCAGTTAACTGCAAGTGAACAACTAGCTACATCGTCCAGTGTGGTACGCAATAGAATCTTTACAACAGTAACAATCTTTAGAAACAACCGTGAAGCAGTATTTAGAGATCGATACGTGGTCAATGACATAATAAGAAATTTCATTAAACAACGTCAAACACAATACAATACAAGCGTATAAAGAATAAGTAAACGATTGACATACATCGATATCGGCTTGTGGTTGGTACCGCAGTCAATTGATCAAGTCACCCACAGTTTACCGCATCTCCCATCCTCCTTCAACTATATTGGTTACTCACTCAAACTCCCTGTTTTCCCACGTACCTATTCAATGGCGAATCTGGACGACATTCTCGGGTTTGTCAATGACTCAATGCCTGGGGCAATGAAATAGAAGAAAACAACAACACCATGACAACATTTGATTTTTGAGTGTCAAAAATACCGAGCTGGAGAGACATATATCGAAGTGGATGGTGTGTTCCCCCAGCTAGCCGGCCATCCAGAGGGGGAGGGGAATGAGGTACTGCCATACTCTAGTTAGAGTGAATGCAGAATGATTAAAACTTAAAAAGAGTGGATGGTGTGTCGCATGCTGCTTGCCCACGCACCAATGTCCTCTTGTCGTTATGGGTGGTCCTCAACTCCGCTTCTCTGTCGGTAAGAAGCTTAACCACCTCAATCCTAAGAAATTGCCTCGCCACATGCAGCGGTATCTGCCCACAACAATCGGTAGCAAAGACGTCAGCTCCTTTGTCGATGAGCAGCCGCACAACCCCCTCGTGTCCTCCTCTCGAGGCGATATGCAGCGGTGTTTTTCCTTGTACATTGGTAGCTGAGATGTCGGCACCCTTGTCGATGAGCAGTCGCACAACTCCCTCGAGCCTTCCTTCCGTGGCGAGATGCAGCGGTGTTTCTCCCTGTGCATTAGTAGCTGAGATGTCGGCACCCTTATCGATGAGCAGTCGCACAACCCCCTCGAGCCGTCCATTCGTAGCGAGATGCAGCGATGTTTCTCCTTGTGTATTGATAGCTGAGATGTCGGCATCCATCTCGATGGGCAGTGGCACGCCCCCCTCGAGCCCACCTTTCATGGCGAGATGCAGCGGCAGCCGCACAACACCCTCGTATACTATTTTTAAGGCAAGATGCACCGGTGTTTCTCCTTGTGCATTGGTAGCTGGGATGTCTGCACCCTTGTCAATGAGCAGCCGCACAACTGACTGCAACCTATGTTGTGAAGCAACGTGCAAAGGTGTCCACCCTTTCCAGTCGGCGAAGGAGATATCGGCTCCGCAATTGATGAGTAACAGGACTAACTGCTCGTCCCGGTTGGCCTTTAGGGCGATGAGTAACGGAGTCTGTCTATCATTGTCGGGGGCCGAGACGTTGGCCCCACTATCGACGAGGAGATATATAAGTTCTTCAGGCCCCATCTCACAAGCCCTGTGTAGTATTGTTCGTCCATACTTGTCGCGTTTAGATATGTCGGCTTTCTTGTTGATGAGCATGTAAACAACGGAGTAATGATGCCCTTCGAAGGCTAAAATCAACGGCGACATTCCAAAATCAGTGATCGCCGAGAAGTCTGCTCCGTTGTCAATGAGCAGCTGCACTATCGTGTCGTGACCATTTTGTGAGGCAAAGTGTAGCGGCGTCACCCCGTACTTATTAGTGGCCGAGGCAGAAGCGCCCCTCTGGATGAGGAGCATCACTACTTGCATATGCCCGTTTTCTGAAGCATAATGCAGAGGCGTTGTCCCATCGCCACTTGTGACTGCGTTGACGTCGGCTCCTTGGTCAATGAGCAGCAGTGTTCTCAGCCGTCCCGTCCGTCCGGGATCACGTAGGACGGAGACGGCACCGTCCGTCCGAGTCAGGACGGGGACGGACGGATAGGACGGCCGGGAACTGAGCATTCACCGTCCCCGGCCGTCAACTGTCGACATCCATGGATCTTTCTCAGTGTACATAATACTCATATAAAACTCATTACAATTATCCTGACCTTGAAGCAAGGTCCTTTAGCATCGGTTCTATCTATACAATGTCTGATTCCGTTGATCAAGTCTTGCTGTATCCACGATTTCAGGCATTCAGATGCTTGTATGACATCATCTGCCAAGCCGTTGCGTAGGTCACTGATGAGCAACTTTGCACTGTGGAATATACGTTCTGGTTCATCAGACATGGCAGGAATACTCATTAACTCTACTATGCATAGATAAATCCATTTATAATTCTTACCACGCGCTCTCAGGACTAAATTGCTAATCATATAAGTATATCCTGTAACCGCCCAATAACGGCCGGGGACGGTGGATGACTGCCGATGACGGTGTTTTCACCGTCCCCGGCAGA
>Ga0307515_10001220_pt1 | contig 58826 bp, 59 predicted proteins | sample 17_EM_MG_FD_194513 | JGI IMG/M metagenome (GOLD analysis project Ga0307515, IMG submission 194513) | Populus trichocarpa ectomycorrhiza microbial communities from riparian zone in the Pacific Northwest, United States - 17_EM | ecosystem: Host-associated > Plants > Roots > Unclassified | place... | reverse complement strand
TATAGGTAAACGTAGGCTTAATTAAGGGTTTTACAAGTGGATGAGTAAAGGGGTCCTTATTTTTTTATTTTGTTTTTACTTCTAAGTGGTAGGTAAGCTAATTATTCGATCAGTTTCAACAATATTCTACATTACTTGAAATAAAATAATAATAATAATAATAATAATAATAATAATAATTAGATCAAGTTGCACGTTGTTTTGACTGCTTTAGAAAACCGGATGTGAACACAAGAAATTAAAGAGGACTTGAACTCCACGAGTCCCATCTAAAAGGACGACGATTCTTAATTTGCCCAATTTCCACGCTTTATAGAATAGGACAGGCAGGATTGCATTACAGATTTACAAAAGCTTCATACATTTTCCTCTTGTTGGGTAGTGGCCGATCCATCTAACCATTTTTTGTTTTCTAAAATGAAATCACACCATACATGAAGTCAATGAAGATGTCGTTACCTCCACAAATTTATACACTCAAAATATTTATTGGGTAAATTGCTGTAATGTTGTGAAATTTTTAGACAAAATATTTATTATTATGTATAATTTTGGACTATTTGGATATTATTTGATTTGGATTGATGTTGTTTGTGATTTGAGATAATTTGATAATTTGTGTTCGATTGTTATTTTAATTTTTTTAGGTTGTGATTACTATTTAAACATTAAATGTTGGTGCATCAATTATGTTTGGGTTTGTGTTGATTTATTGGAATTAACATGAATTGGATATTATTTGATTTGGATTGATGTTGTTTGTGATTTGAGATAATTTGATAATTTATGTTCGATTGTTAGTTTGATTTTTTTAGGTTGTGATTACTATTTAAACATTAAATGTTGGTGCATCAATTATGTTTGGGTTTGTGTTGATTTATTGGAATTAACATGAAATTCGAACGAAGTCCGTGAAATTAATAAGATTCGTGTGGATTTTTGGTGTTGCTTGGTTTTGAGTTGATGAACGATAATTCGTCTTGAGTTGATATCATGTTCAAAATAGCTTGACAAAAACATTTTATTTGCGTCTTGCCAAACATGGTCTTAATCCGGTTTTTAATATATTTTTTTAATTTTTGGAAGATCATTTTGCAATTAATTTTGAGTTCCCCACTTTTTTTACCCTCTATATTTAATATTTGGAATTGTGACCTACATGTGAGGTTTTGGTATTAAATAAACCTGTTCTCTCAACAAAAACAACAAAAATCTCTCTTTTAAAAATATAATTTTATTTTAAATTGTATATGGCCAAGTCTCTTAAAAATAGAAAAATTATATTTTCATAAATAATAATAATAATAAAAAAATACATGACATGATTTAACATCTTTAAATACTAAAATTCAAGAGAAATAGTTTTGATGATATCTTTGTATGCATTTTTGAATTTAATAACTAGTTTATGAAATTTATGAGAACTAGGCCTACATTTTAAAAATATCAAAAAATTTATTTTGTTTGTTAAAGTGTCAAGGATTACAAATTTATAAGTAAGACGTATTTATGATATTAAAATAAAATGCAAAAAAATATGTTATTAAATTCCGGTTTAAAAAACAAGAATTTTTTATTTTTTTCACTCACATTTCAAAAATCCCGGTTTAAAAGGACGATGGCTATGACACCAATACACATGAAAGAAGATGGAACTTAATTTGTCTCTATATAAAAGGAATTGTTTCTAAATTCATACTAATATGATTTGTTCTCTCTTTTCACACAAAGCAAAGAAGGTACAAAGGTGAAACATGCGAGGATGATGTCATACATTTCCAGTTCACTTTGTTACTCCTTAGATTGCGCAAGGATTGGAGGCTCGGAGACCTTGACTGGCACCAGTAGCTGCGGCTAGAGATACAAGGAGGCAAACAATGGTTCAAAAACTGAAGGCCCAACCACTTGATGCTGACCTGTTTGATCCTTTTCTGGGCAATCTACACAGGGAAATAGACTGTTGTAGGCCAATATACATTGGCTCCAAGAAGTGCAAGAATGGTACTAAAGAATGACAATGCCATGAAAAAAAATTGTTCTCCTCGCAAAGTTGATGCTCAAAGGCAACGTCATTTTTGTTGCTAAGGTTGAAGGGTTTTCCTTCGCTACAAACCTTGAGTTGGGCCACTTCATGATAGGCCATGATTCAACTGCACCAAATACAAGCCGAAAGAATTGAATAATGAGCTAAACAAATTTGACCCAATATATATATATATTCCCCCCACCCCCCGCCCCCCAAAACATGAGATGAAAACAACAAGGCAGACATGGGTCAAAGCCAATCAACCAAGGGTGGCTTGTGAAATCCAGATATCATGTTTCCTGATGCATTGTTTCAATATGAATATACTTTTTGATTAATCAGTTGGTTTTATTTGTATAAAATATATTTATTATTAATAAATTTTTTTCATTTTTATAATTTATTAATAAATTTAGAGTAAAGATAAAATACATGAGATAAAAATATTTTGCAAAAGAAATTATAAGGTTGTTATAATTATGAGATTCTTATTGCATCAAAGCATTGTTTTTAAATGTTCTTCGTATTTTAAGAACATACATTAATTAGAGTTATTGAGACTGAAATATATTATGTTCTTTCATTTATTAAAGCAAAAGGTTATTCTTATAAGTTGAGGTATGAATGATACATGAAACTAACATGAAGGTGTTTTGTAGGTGTTTGTCAGATGACATGTACACTGAACTGACCCGCACAGAAATTTCATATAGAGAGATTACTTTTATCTATGGAAAGACTCACGTGATAGTTGTGTAAGTGATCTTTAGATTTGAAATCACTAAGTTATCTTATATATAAAATGTTATGCTTTAATTCTGACCACACGTTGTCCTAATCAAGGGCAACAAACAAGTAAATATTGTGTATAACATAAATTATATGAATGCATTTGAGTAGTTAAAAGTAAAGATTCATCACCCTAGGTAAATTAGAAAAAAAATATTACATTTGTTCTCAAATAATATTGATTGTAAAATCTTTGGCCAAGATGAAACGAGACTTGAAAAGAGTTATCGGGACATTCTTGATGAATGAATAATAATTACATCGAGAAACTAGTCACTAAAAGGCTAAATCAAATCACTTATGACTTTCCTAATATGTGAGGGATTATGACATGTTGCTAGACATTGTACTTGATCTTTAAATATAAATCAATCAATTATTGAATTGATAATAAATTAAATTGTTTAATTTATTTAATCCTATTTTATTTAGGATTATGATTTATATTTGGGTCAACTTATTAAGAAATCTAATGGGTCACACACATAAGAACCATTGGTCAGAACTAAAATGAGATGATTAATCAAGTGTAACTTGATTGTAAATACATATAAAAGGAGGCATTTGCCATACATTTCGGCATCTTAGTTTTCATATCAAGATCTTTATCTTACTTTCTTTTTTTGTATTTTTGTAATGCTCAAATTTTATTTTATGTTATATTCTCATTAATCTCTTGTTTATGCTTATCATTTTCTTTAGTATACCTAGTTAATTTATATCATAGCCATGTTCTTATCTTGTTTATTTATGTTTTTCTTCTTCATTATGTTTAGTTAAGTTTATTTTCTCCAATGTGAAAATGTTACAGTAATGGCGTAAGAATAAGTATAGTACAAACTCAACATGAACTTTAATGTTTATATTCAAGAAAGTTGCTATTAACATGTTTTATAATTGTTATCTTACCCATTCTTAATACCCTATTTGTTAAGTGCTGAGTCTAGATTTATGGTGTACAACCCTTGGCTCAACAAATACTTGATTTTTTCGTAGCCTACTTATGGATAACTGACACCTGTGCTATTAAAGAAACTCAATTTGTTATTGATACAAGTTAGTGCCATGAATACTTGACAATATTTACAAGTATTGACGTTACTTAAATAATATTATTAACATGATCATCTTAATAACTTAAAATGAGCCATCAATGATAAATTATCCGATTGGAACCTCTTTTATGTGTGGTTTCTAGTTGAGTAATAAAAAGAGTTTGGACTATACTTATTTTAAATACCATTAGTGGATTCTCTAATCCTGACAATTGTTTTATCTTTGTTTAATCTTTACATTAATATCACATCTCAAAATTCTCTTTAACTCTGTTTTTTTTATTATCTATGGTTTTGTATCCTTAACCTCCTTATGGATTGACATCACTCTTGCCGGGTTATTTATTACTTTGACACTCCTACACTTGGAAGAAGACATCAATCATTTTATCATGTCAATTTTTGGGCGCCGTTGCTAGGGAGTTAAGTTACTGTACAAACTATAATTTTTTTTTTATATCTTTTATTTTATCTAATTTTTTTTTCTACACTTGTATGAGAGTTTGGTCATGCATATTAAGTGGTAGACTTTCTAAGAAATCTTCATCTTCTTTAAAAAACATGGCTGAAAAAGATAACCAGTCACTTTATAATGATAATAATTGTCTTAGAACACTTAGAGGCCACATGAATCCAATAAGAATAAATGCACCATCATGTATAGTTTCCCCTCATGATACATCTCACTTCAATTTTAAACCAAGTATTATTTAACTTTTACCAACTTTTCATGGTTTAGATCTATAAAATCTATAATTGCATTTGAGAGAATGTGAAGAGGTTTGTAACACGTATAATGACTTAAATTGCAGTTTGAACACTATCAAATTAAACCTTTTTTTTTTCTTAAAAGATAAAGGTAAAACATGGCTACAAATTTTAGGTCAAGATTTATTTGTACTTGAGATGAAATGCAACAATAGTTTTTAAAGAAGTTTTTTTCTTCTAATCGAACAAACTCTTTCAAAAGATAAATCACCACCTTCACTCAAAAATCAAGAAAAACATTTTACCAGTGTTGGGATAGGTATAAAGATTTGTTTAATACATATCCTCACCATGATTTTGAAATATGGAGATTAGTTTCACACTTCTATAAAGTTTTAACACCTAAAGATAGCAAATGGTAGAATTGATGTGCAATTTAACTTTTGAAGATAAAGATCTTGATGAAGAAATTGAGTACTTAAACTTGTTAGCTGAAAATGCTCAAATTTGGGACACTATAGGCACTTATGAGGCACCGAGTAAAACTCAGCCTCATATATCTAGTGGAGGCATGTGCAATTTTAGGGAAGATCATGGCCTTCAAGCTAAATTTACATCTTTAGCTAGTTGAAATACGTATGATAGTAAGTCATGTGATTGCTGAATGTAAATGTGCTAATTTATGACCATGTGATGTATCAGGTGGTACGACTAGGATCGAACCTTCGACCAGATGAAGACACCCCGCATGAGGAACAGGTAGGTGGTTTCCACCTTCTTCTCACATAACATTAAATTCTGAAATGTTTTCATTACGAATGATATAATATTGTGTTATAATAAATACCAAGCCCTCTATGAATTGATTGTTTGTGTTTGATGATTAGTATCGGCTAATAACATCCTAAATGGATGGCCGAGATGCTTTGATGATTAGTTTCGAGTAATGGCATCCTAAGTGGATGGCCAAAATGAATTAATGATTGACTTCGGCTAATGGCATGTAAACGGATGGCCAATTATGTGTAATGATTAGCTTTGGCTAATGACATCTGAGATGGATGACCGGTTGTGTTCGATGAGTAGCTTCGGCCAGTAGCCTTTAAGATGGATGGTCAGTTATGTTTGAAGGTTAGTTTTGGCTAATGATATTCGTATTGGATGGTCATATTTGAAAGTTATAATTTAGTTTCAGAAATTGATGTGTTCATGCATACCGAGTTGTGTATATATCAAGTATATGAAATAAATATGATTATTACATTATAAACAAAAAGTAATGATAATGTTTCCTTATAACTATTTATTTTCTTATCATAAATTATTCGTAATTCTTATAAATATTTGTACTACAGTAGGGATGTCACACCAATGAGATGCCTAGGAATCCCATTTCATGGGACCATACTTTTGCAAATAACCAAGTAGTCGCATGCTAGATTACGATGTATTTTATATGAACAAAAGTATTAAATGTATAAACTATCATTCAAAACTTTTGTTTAAACTTATAATGATAGTATTATTAGAATAAGAATGCAAACTTATGAATATGTACATATAATATAATGTAGACTTGTGAATATATAAATATTATGTTATGAGTACGTGTAATAACCACTCTATATGAATTGTTGATTTACATTACTCTACGTGGATTGTGCCTTGTTAATGAGTAAGGCCTATTTATCAAATTCTGGAATGATATTGTGATGAACATCGAGACCCTAACAAAAGGGTGCAACAAATGACCCAAATAGATTAAATTCATCTGTACATAACCCAAGACATACGTTTTATGATTCCGTTGAAAATTGAGGATGCACCCTATTAAACTGCTTCCAAACTTTATTATGACTCTAATATTCAATGCATCTTGTGAATGATGTTATGTCATAGCATTCTTTAAAGACATGAATAACCTTTGTAGCCTAGGAATGTTTAGGAAGCATCTTATTTTTCTATATGCGATAAGAGTCCTTCCCCTATCAGTTTTGGGTTTATACCGAGCATGCCCACATGTTTCGCACTTGTTAAAACCTGTATTTTCATAGTAGTACAACATGCAAAACTTTGGACACATGTAAATTTTTTGGTACTTAGTCCAAATTGTTTCATCATGAATTTAGAAGCACAAAAGTTCTTTTTTAGCCTATTCTTTTCAGGTAAAATGTTTCTCACCCATTAGACATGTTGTTATCCACTTTTGACCGTAAAAAAATCAAGAAAAGAAAAGGAAAAAAATAAGAAAAGAAATCCAAAATACAAGAGTATATACATGAAGAAAGCTTAGAAGATTGCCCATGTTTGTGGTGAATGATCAAAGTAACAAGTGGAAAAGTTGGAGAACCAAAACATATAATTTTGGCAAAATTAACAACCCAATTTTGATTGAAAAAAGGTCTCATTGGTGAAAATATTTTTATTTGGGGTAAAGAAATACAAATTTGGAGAGGTAAGGACTCAATGAGAATTTTGGAAGACTTAATTAATTTTATTGAGGACTTAATTGTAAGAGAAATTGATTTTTGAAGTCAATTTAGGCTTTAATTGAAAGAAATTAAAATCTGGCCGTCGAATTGCAATTTTAAAAAGTTAATTTGATCAAACAATAGGCTTAATTGCATAAATATTAAAGTTTGATAGGCAATTAGGGACTTCATTGAAGAAATCCAAAACCAAAGATCAAACTGAAAACGTGCGTGATTGTAGGAGGGTTGAAATTGACCAAATCAAGGGCCAAATTAAAGAAAATTTAATGTTTGATGGTCAATTAAAGGTCCAAGTGCACAAATTAAAAACCAAGAACCAAGATAAAAATGGAGCTGAACTTTGGGGCTAATGATTGAGTTTGACAGGGGTGAAATTGGATGAAATTAAGAGTTTGTGAGACTATTATAGGTGTAATTATAATCAATTGGAAGAACAGGGACTAAAGTGAAATTTGTCAAATCCCAAATTAAAAACCCTAATTTCTAAGGTTTAGCCTAAACAACGTGTCATTCAACCACTGTTTAGCTTTTTCTTTTGCAATTTTGGTTGTTGAGTAGGTATTTTCAGGCGAATGAATGTGGTATTTGCGACTACCTCTAGGACTATAACTATCACCATTCAATTGAAAAGCACCCTCTCTACAAAGATCAACTACTCTCATTAAACATTTACATCCTATTTTCTTTAGAGTACTTAACAACATCTTGTTCCGGATCAGCCATCACTGTATTTTTTGATTTTAGACTGATCGGGTTAGTGGTCTCCGATGATGTTTGCATCGGAGTTGCTCCGATGAAGCCTTAAAAGTGCTAGGTTTGCTCGGTTTGTTCATGATATTTATCCTTGATTTGCTAGGTTTGTTCATGACCAACATGAGTTTAAAAAACCAATTTTGAATCCATATTGTATGAACTTGTATATTGTTTTAAGTTGATAGTTTTTGGATTTGGTATCTCTTGCATGATTTTGATGTTGTTTATTAGTTCTTTTTATCATATATGCTTGATTATGGTAATGTGGTTTGTTGGAACTAAGGAAGCATGTTTTAGAGGCATAAAAAGCCATTTTCTAGGTTTGGCGGCTTGATCTTTATTTCTAGGTTTGCTGGGTAGTGTTCTTTGTGTTTTTGAAAAGAACATTGTCTTAGCCCTATGATTTGAAACAATTTTAGTTCAATTCTTTGAAACAATCTAAGGTTTATTTACATCAATAACATGTTATTTGCTTTAATAATTAGTCAATGTCTTCATGCATCACTAGTCTATTTGTGATATATCGCTTTAGAATGAACACTTACGGAAATTTTAGGTTAGATGGGACAGTAACGACTTATCCTATGATTTTCAATCAAGGTTTAAGTTCGTGAAACCATCAGAAGTTTTGCTAAGTGCTTGGACTGGTAGTGATTGATATTTATACCATCCCACTACCTATTAAGCCCTCATATTACCTTCACGAGGGTAATCATCGGGAGAACAAGAGACACTTTTGAGACTAGATAATGCTTACTTCAATATCTCACATAAAAAGACATAGAACCTTCCTGTAGGATGTATGTTCCACAATTAAACACTATTGCATTAAGACATGCTCAACACTAAAAAGCATCTTAAATTGTAGGACTTAGGGTTGATAAAATGGCCACCATTAAAGAGATAACCTCTTTGAATATGGGTTGGATTTTGAATTCTTACAACTATTAGAAGGGGATTGCCTGAGACTAGATGATAGTAAATTGCCACCCATTAAAATATGAGTTGCTCTGAAAATGACTTGAAGAAGCTCATCTCACGCATGAAAAGCATCCATAAAGATGGGTTTTTGAAGAAATATGGGAGGATAATGGAAATCACAAAGGTGTCCATACAAAATTCAAAAATACTTTGGAAGAGTATGGTTTACTGATTGAATTTTCTCAAAATCTATACAAAGTCTACTTCCTCCAAATGCATTACAAAGTGCTAACTGAATTGATCAAATTGATTAAAGTTATAAATCTCTATAAGATATCGAAGAAAAGTACTAGTGCCCTGAAGTGGAAGATGATTGAAGAGGTGCTTGAAAGGAGGAAGAATGACTTTAGATATGTTGAAGAAAAGGACAAAATACTTGCTTTATAATTTTCGGGGTTGGTGTTATTTCCGAACCTCACTGGAATAATCAGTTTATAGGCGATTACAACTTTTATTGCATATGAAAACACTCAGATAAATCCCATTATGACAATACTAGCAGAAACTATCTTGACGCTCAACCATTATAGAAAGGTTGGTGAGGGATCAATGAGATGTTGTGAACAACTGTTGTATATATGGTTGATTAGCCATATAAAAGCTAATATTTAACAACTTCTGGTGGTTTAGTAAAAAACCATTAGAGATGGTTAAATAAGAGGAGTGAAATGACCCGAGCGAGGAAAAATGAAAAATAAAATTGTAAGCAATTTCACAAAGATAAGTGAAGTGGAAAGCCCCGTGGATGAGAGCAACATATTGATTGATGAGTTATGGGCAAAGACGATGGGTGCCTCCGATTGGAGTGACTGAATAAATCAGCTACACATTCGCTTTGGTTGTAAGGCAACTTGGGGGCATACAGCATGTGCCGAGAACGACTAGGTTATCCCAATTCTTTGAGTTATTCAAATACCAACTTGCTTTGGAAGTTGTTGAGAACATCAATCAAGACTGAAAGCTTCTGATATTGGTTAAAAAGGAATCTGATAGTTTAAGAGATCCAGGCACTAGTGAAAAGTATCCAAAGTGGAGAAATATATAATTAGTCAGCATCCTTTAACTCTTGGATTTGAAGGCGAGACTTTGTAAGCTGTTGAATCAACTAAAAGAAAGAGGATAAGCAATGAGAAAGAGTTGAGAGAACAACTAGAAAAGCACTAAATAAAGGTGGGCACCAGTAAAGCCCTTAGGATATCCCTCGAGGAGCAACTCCTCACTAAAGAAAATTGAGAAAGTTTGTAGAGCAATAACTAGAGGAAAAAGACAAGAAAATCATATCATTAAAGAAGCAACTGAAAAAGGAAAAGACGACTATAAACCAAGGCAAGGAAGAGCGAAGAGAATTGGAAACATATTAGATGCAAACTAGTATTAAGCTAGAAGCTTTGAAAACCAATTTCAATGATTGCCAAGAAAGGGTTGATATGTCTTCAAGGACCTAAGCCGAGTTAGAAAGCCAGATTGAGTACTATAAAAGTCTATACAAGAAACATGTGACACTGAAAAGTGAGTTGGCTGAAGCAAAAGCCAAAGGAAAAGTTGTCGAGGTTTTCAAAAATGATTTGGATAATATGAGAAATGAGATCAACCTGCTAAAGAAGAAGTTCAACAAAGAAAAGGCCAAGGCAAAACATTTGGAAGAAAAAATAAACTGCTCGAGTGCCATAACCGGATGATTGACACCAACAACAATTAACTAAATAGGAAAAACATGTTACTCTTGGACAAGAAAAGAAACATGGATGAACAGAGTGATCGAGCCTCTATCTGTACCCAAAGAATCCACCACAATGCCTGGTAGGTTAGAAGGGATGTCCATCGATATCAACAAAGCACGACTAAGACCAATGATTTTCTTAGGGACATAGAAAACAAAGGTTTTGCCTTTCTCCCTGTAAATGATGATGATGAGTAAACTAGCTTTCAAATGTAAAAGTTTTCATCAAGTATTAATGAAAAGGGTTTAGACCTAATATTTTGAGCAATATTTCGTTGTGATGAGTATATTTTAATTAAGTATTGACTCAGACTAAATTATCTTGACAACTATGAAAGGATCAGAACCTTACCCGTTTATACAAGAATGGTAGCCATATATCAGCTCGGGGTATAACTAATCTGTATCCAACATACATTACCATGTATAATCTTACATCCATATGCATTTATGAATTATGAAATGTGCATGATAGTTACTCGAAATATAGGTCCCTCTGCTAGAGTCTACAATACTAAGCTTCATAAAAGAATGAAGAACAAAGAGAGGGCTCACCTTAAAGCCCACTACCAAAAAGAGCTGGAAGACGTTAAAGAATAATATGGCTTAGATGGCTAGCTTACTCAAGCAACTCCTGCGAGCACAGTCTAAGGAAGGGACATCCAGTCAATAGTCAACCATGTTACCGCCACCAACAGCTCTAGTTATCCTCGACTTGCAAAACTTGAGGGTAAACCCCGCTACTAGACCACAAGGAACAACGAGCATTCTAATAACTCGTCCGATGACGCCTACTCAAGTGACATCCATAATAGATCTAACAATGGAGGGATTCAATAAGGTTAAATCCTCCAATCATCCCAAACAAGATAAGTGGGTTGCCTGTGAGGAAAGATTGAGGTTTGTTGAGGGATTTGACGTCTCTAACCTGATTAGAGCAACTGAGATATGCTTGGTACCAAATGTAGTTGTGTCCAAGGAGTTTAGGGTGCCAAAATTTATCAAGTATACGGGACTTAAATGACTTAATACACACTTGAGGTCATACTACAACAAAATAGTAAAAGACATATATGACGAGAAGTTGTTTATCCATTTCTTCTAAGACAACTTGATTAGTTCTGCATTAAGCTGGTATATGACCTTGGATAACACAAAGGAAAAGAAATGGAGTGATTTTGCTGATGCATTTTTAAAACAATACAACTTCAATATTGACATCGATTCGGATCGGACTAGCTTGATGGTGATGAAGAAGAGCAACAAGGAAACCATATAGGAGTACGCTCATAGGTCGAAAAACAAGGCAATGCATGTACAACCACCTTTGTTGGAGAAAGAGATGGTGACTTTATTCGCCAATACTTTCAAGTCTCTATAAGCATCTGATGGGATAAGAGTTGTTATTGCTAAGAGAATAGTATAAGGGATAAAAGCTGGTAAATATCAAAACCTATTAAGAAGAAGGGGTTTATTAGAAGAAAAAATGATGTTAAGGTGAGTAATGAGGAAGGAGGATATAAGGGTAAAAAGAATTACCAAACCCAAAATTACCAAAGTCAAAGCTACCAGACCCCACCTTCTTAAATATCTAGTATTAACTTTGCTAAGTCTCTTCTGGTAAACCAGCCCACCAACTTGCTAGAAAACTAAGTCGAAAAAAATATAAAAAGAGCCTACTAGAAAAACCAACAACTCCAACCTCTACCTATGCCCTTGAGAGAAATGTATGCAAAATTGATAAGCATAGGTCATACGACCCATCTTCCATTTCCACCACTAAAGCCTCCCTTCCTAAATTGGTACGGATTAGGTCTAACATGTGAGTACCATGCCAGAAACCCTGGCCACAATATTGATAATTGATCAGTATTTAAGAGGAAGCTCTTGCAATTATTCAAAATAAGATGGATAACCTTTGAAGATACCCCTAACATCAATTCCAACCCCCTATCTAATCATGCTTCCAATAGCGGGGGAGTAAATGTCGTGGAGTTTGGAAGAAAGAAAGAGAAGGTTTTAAGGGTAACCATAGATAGGTTGTATGACATGTTAGTGCAAACTGAGCGTTTGCTAACAAAAAATGAATCAGGTTAAAAAAAGAGTGATAATTTTTTTAGGTTTCGCAGAGCAAGAGGACATAACATCGATGAATGTGAAGAGTTTCACTAGAAAGTGATACAAATGATGACTTGTGGTCTATTACAAATAGAGAATGAGGAAAAAGAATGATGTCGTATGCATGATAAGTTTCCCAGGGAAAGAATAGAGATGTGTAGGCTTCAACACACCGAGAGCAATCCACTAAAACTCGTCCTGACAAAGCCTGTTGTTACCTATAATGAGATTTATAATGCATTACCTTATAATTATAGAAATTCTCCCAATATTGAGGGTTCTACTCTTATGTTTTAGATCGAGATTGATGATTAACTTGAAGTGGTAGGTGTTTTACACCTAAAAAACTAGAAAGGCAACGAAAAGCCAAATACAAAGAGGTTCTAGATGCCATTAAAGATATGGAAATAAACAAATCCGTGAGTAAGGAGGAAGCTGCTGAATTCCTAAAGCCGATGAAGCATTATGAGTATAATGTGGTAGAGCAACTGAAGAAAATCTGCCAGGATATTTCTAATGTCTTTTATCCCGAGTTACGAGCCCCACCACAATGCATTACAAAGAGTGTTGAACAAGGCATATGTGCCCCAAGACATGGCCCAAAAAACTATAAAGCATTTGGTCAAAAGAATCTATGCAACAAATTACCTATACTTCACTAAACACGAGCTCGATGCTGGAGGAACAAGTCATAATAAACCTTTATACATCACTTTGAGGTGCAAGGATTGCACCATTGACAAAGTATTGGTGGATACTGGCTCATCATTAAATGTACTCCCAGAGCATGTGCTAGATTAAATGCCAACTAATTCAATGCATATGCTACCAAGCACCATAACAGCTGGGGCTTATAACGGTTCCCCAAGGTAAGTGGTGGGGACCATTGAAATAGAGTTGTTTATTGGCCCACAAGTATTTTTAGTAATCTTACTAGTGATGGACATCCACTTGTCATACAACATGTTATTAGGAAGGCCTTGGATACACGTCGCTGACGTCGTGACATCATCCTTGCATTAGTGTTTGAAGTATATTGTGAATGAAACATTGATGATAGTTAAGGCCGAAGAGACCCTAGCAATGATGCATAATGTGGTAGTTCTTTATATAAAAGTTGAAAAGAGAAAAAATAGAAATCTCCATGCTTTTAAAATTGTTAATACATAATGGGTGCAAAACAACATGGTATTAAGAAAACCAATAATTTTTAAAGCCGCAAGAATGACAATCTTGGCTCAAGATGTCAAAATATGGTTTTCATTGTAGTTAAGCCTTTCTTTTTTATCAATGAGAATATGCATTTTTGCAAATTTCACCGTCTTTATATCTTTGCAAAATACACACTTACACTAAAATACCTTCATGCTTTCAGGAAATCTAAAAACAGATCATCCATAAAATCACTAGCATGTTACACTAAAAATGAATTGCCAAATTTTAATGAGTACACAATTACAATGAAAGGAAATGAATGAGAAAATGATGATGTAAAAGAATTCGCTAGGTTAGTAAAACAATCAAAACAAGCTTGGAAACCGACAAAACAAGAGTTAGAGACAATTAATATCACTAGTGAAAGGGAAAACTTGATCTCACTACTACGTGAGTATGTCAATGTGTTTGCTTGGTCCTACGTAGATTGCATAGTTAAGATACAAATGTTGTAGTACATAAGGTGTCATTAAATGAAGGAAGTGTACTTATAAAGTTAAAACTACGAAGAACTTGTCCAGATATGGTGCTCAAGGTGAAAACCAAGATAGAAAAGCAATGTGATGCTGGTTTTTTAAAGATGGTTAGGAACCTACAATGGGTATCTAGCATAGTAGTAGTTCCAAGAAAGGTAATAAAATTAGAGTATGTGTAGACTACATGGATTTAGATAAAACAAGCCCGAAACAAGACTTCCCTTTGCCACACATTGATGTCTTGATTGATAATACGATGTGAATCTCAATGCACTTCTTCATGAATGGTTTCTCAAGGTAAAATTAGATCAAAATGGCCAACAAATATAAAGAGAAGATAACCTTCATTACTCCATGGGGAACCTTTTGCTATAAGGTGATACCATTCATACTGAAAAATAGTACGACAATTTATCAAAGGATAATGGTAACTCTATTCCACGATATGATGCATAAAGGAAATGAATTATATGTGGATGACATGATTTCTAAATCTAAAGATGGAGAAGACCATTTTCAAAATCTAAGAAAGTTGTTTGAAAGGTTGAGAAGGTATTAGTTGAAGTTGAACCTTGTAAAATGCTCATTCGGGGTGAAATCTAGAAAGTTGTTAGGATTTATGGTGAGTAGCCATGGTATTAAAGTTGACCCTGATAGAGTAAAAGCAATTTAGGCCATGTCAACTCCTAAAACAGAAATAAAAGGTAAGAGTGTTTTAGGTCATTTGAATTACATTGCCCAGTTTATATCTCAAATGACAACAACCTGTGAGCTAATCATCTGATTTCTTTGAAAGAAAAATCCTAAGGTACGAAATAAGGAATGTCAAGAAACTTTTGATAAAATCAAGTAGTATTTACACAATCGACCTTTGCTGGTGCCTCCCGTGCCTGGCAAATTGTTAATTCTATATATGGCAACAACTAAAAAAGCAATGGAATGTGTACATGAGCAACATAACGAGTTTGACAGAAAAGAGAGAGCAATTTATTATATGAGTAAAAAGTTCATAGATTGTGAGTTTAGATATACAACGGTGGAGAAGTTTTGTCGTGCACTTGTATAGGCTACAAAATGGCTTCGACAACACATGTTGTATTACACTACATGGCTGATTTCAAAACTGGATTCTTTCAGATATATCCTTGAAAAGCCTTATTTATCAAGTAGAATAGCAAGATGGTAAGTGTTTTTGGCTGAGTATGACATAGTGTACATGACAAGAAAAGTAGTGAAAGGAAGTGTTATCGCTAATCATTTAGCAGATAATGCAATTGAAGATTATGAGCCTTTGAATTTTGATTTTCCCAATGAAAATATGCTGGTAGTAGAAAAATAAGAAGAACCCAACTGGTGGAAAATGTATTTTGACATAGTAGTATATGTATATGGAAATAGGGTAAGAGTAATACCTTGTTTCGATCAAGCTATAGTTTGAGTGCACCAATAATACAGCTGAGTATGAAGTTTGTATTCTCAGATTAGAAGCTTATTAGAATTAAAAATAAAAAAACTTGATGTCTATGAGGACTCAATATTGATAATTTGCCAAGTGATAGGAGAATGGAAAATAAAAAAAGAGAAGTTGAGGTCATATGAAGAATATTTGTCGAAACTAGGAAATGAATTTGGTGAGACAAAATTCACTTATATGAGAAAAGACAAAAACCAATTTCTTAATGCTTTAGTCACTTTAGCTTCCATTACCAAAATTGATTATGGGAACAGGATGCAACCCATAAGTATTGAAATCATAAATTCTCCGACTCATTATTACTTAGTTGAAGGAGAAGTGGATGGGAATCTGTGGTATAATGATGATATCAAATAGTTTATCAAACACTAGAAGTATCCACTGGGGGCATTTAATACAGTTATGAAAACCCTGTGAAGGTTAGCCATGCATTATTACCTTGATGCAGAAGTGTTATATAAGAGGTTATGTGATGGAACATTGTTGAGATGTTTGGATGAGACAGAAGCATATAACCACTCCAAAACGTTCGCGAAGGGATTTATACAACATGCTAGTGGACATATGTCGACTGGGCAAATACAAAAGTCAAGGTGTTTCTGGATGACCATGGAAAGGGATTGCATAAAATATGTCAGAAAATTCCATAAATGTCAGGTATACAATGATAAGATAAATGCGCCTCCAGCTCCTTTATTCAATTTGGCATCTCCATAGCCATTTGCAATGTGGGGAATCGATGTAATTAGGCCTGTCAATCTAAAAGCTAGCAACGAACAAAAGTTTATCCTAGTGGTCATTGACTACTTCACAAAATGAGTGGAAGCCAGTTCATATGCTCATGTAACCTATAAGGTAGTAAAGAGAATCATTGAATGAGATTTAATATGTCGGTATGGAGCACCTGATAAGATAGTGACTGATAATGCTTAGAATTTAAATGGAAGAATGATAAAAAAGCTTTGCATAAAATAGAAAATTAAGCATTTGAATTCATCTCCATACAGATCAAAGATGAACGGTGTTGTAGAAGCTGCCAACAAAAATATCAAGAATATTGTGTAAAAGATGATAGTAGTCACGTACAAGGACTTGCATGAAATGCTTCCTTTTGTTCTGCATGCATATCGTACCACAATAAGGATGTCTACAAAAGCTAACCTTATTTCTTGGTTTACGGGATGGAAACAATAATGCCGTTAAAAGCAAAAATATCATCTTTAAGGGTACTGATGTAAACGAAACTTGAGGAAGCTTATTGGGTCAATATGAGATACAAGCAATTCAGTCTAATTAGTGAAAAGAGGTTAGCTGCAATCTATCGGCACCAGTTGTATCTATAAAGAATGACTACAACATATGACAAGAAACTCAGACCTAGGGTATTTAAGGAAGGAGATCTAGTACTGAGGAAGTTCTTACTTTTACCTGGTGAAGATCAGAGTAAGTGAGCACCCACCTACGAAGCCCATATGTAGTGAAGAAAACATTCTCTAGGGGAGCTCTATTATTGACAAGAATGGATGGAGATGACTTGCCTAGACCTGTGAACTCTGACTCTATAAAGAAATACTATGTGTAATGTACTCATTTTTTTAAATAAATAAAGTTTGGTTATTCATTTTCATTTTATCTTATGTATTTTGAAAATGATCTCAAAAGACTCAACAAAAAAAAACTTTTTAAAAAGTCATTCTTTCTTAAACAAAGGATTTCAAAATTTGACATTAGTTAATGATTTTAAGAAAAATCAATGATTTTTCAAGAGTAACGATTCACCAAGCAACTCCCTAGAAGATGGATAAATGCCTATAAACCTAAATGGATGACCCAACCATCATAGTTTGTTGTGCAAAACCTACATGAAACAAAGATGATGAAGTTTTCATAAGTCATGAACTCATAAAACAATTTCGTGTAAATAATTATGGTAATGAGGTCAAAATTTATCAGTCCTGACCAATCTTACTTGAAATGAGGAAATGTCATTTTTGATATCCTTTAGAGATGAATATGTCCTTTGCAGTTCTAATTTAAGCTGAAGTGGAGTTTTTTTCCTTTGTGAGATAACCTTGGTTAGGATCACACCCCACATTAAAGAAAAGTACTAGAAAATAATGAGAATGAAGGTATTTGCGAATGTCCACTAATGATGAGAAAGTGGTCAGAAAAAAGGTTGAATACCTTATGAACACAATCCATGAGATCTTGATTGAGGCCATAGAATAGGAAAGCCTAACAAGCCAAAAACAAATAGGAGAGGGGTTTTTCTAAACGAAAAATCTTGAAAAGACACGGATATCTAAAAAAAGCAAAAGATTCTCATGCAACTTCGAAGAACAAAGAAAAGGAAAATTATTGAGGAACTTGCAAATAGAATATAAAAAGGCATTGATATCTTGATATGAGCTGGTAAAGAGATTTTAGGAAAGAAAAACTGATTAGGTGTTCGATCAAATGTTTAAAGTCAAAAGAAAAACCTAGAAAGATCCCTTGTCTCAACTTCTAAAAACAAAAGTCTTTGATAGCATAATATATGCTGAAAGAATAGCAAAAGAGGATGAAAAGGCATAAAGGAGTGAAAGTGATCCTAGACCCATAAAAACCCTTAAACACCATTTAAGCCTATGAACTTTTTTTCTTTGGTAGCCATGAAACTCAGTCTTTATTACATGTTCTGAAAAGTCCATTTTAATCAAGCGAGCGGGAAAGAGTGATAAATAGCGCTCTCAAAATATAAGGAACCATTTGTGAGAATCGTGATGAAGTGAAAAAGTATTCATCTCTGTCCATGTGGAGAAAATCCAAACGCGGGACTTCAAACAAGTATTTGATTTTTTCTTAACCCAATGAAAAATAGGTCATCTCCTAAACCAATCACCATGATGAAATATCTTTCTTTAAAGACTAATACAAATCATGAGAGTTGCATGAACATTGTTATTTGACATGTCATTAAAAAAATCGCAGGTTTTTAAAAAAATCATGAGAGTTGCGAAATTTTTGTTAGGGAAAATACCCTTTAATAAAACCATAACGTGTGTCACGAGTATTTGAAAAAAGCACATGAAAAACAACATTGTCATAAGACAGAGTTTTAATTCATTCCCAATTAGGAAAAATCTGATAGCATTCACCACGATCTAAATACTTACAAAAAGAGAAGGCTACAAAAGCAGCTCGACACTCAAGATTTGAAAGAAACTCGCACGGAATTACTCGAAAAAACTGGGAGGGTGAGCTGGCACGAGAGACCACCCCAGAAATTACAACCATCAGCAATACAAGAAGAGATTATGAAGAAATGAGGGGCCTATATTTTGAAAGGCATGCATTGCATATGGTTTAACCTCAACTTTGAAATAATATTGGCACAAGATTCACTAATCAAATGGAAAGGTGGTGAAATCAGCATGGGTGAACGGAAGCCGAGAAATGGCAAAGACTAGGGTGTGGACAACTAAGGCCATAAGACAAGACACTCATTTTAAGAGTTTACCCTTGAAGGGTATTTTATTTTAGAAACATTTTGAAAGGATTTGATGTAGATCCTAATATTTGGAATTTGAAAATGGTAGGTTGCCCATGAAAATAGGCCAATTTTTAAATTTTAAAATGAACAGGTTACCCGTGAAAATAGACTAATTTTAGGGAAGCATGGAGGCTTGCTGAAAGTTTTTTGAAATTTAAGAAGGGGTAGGTCACTTGTAAAAACAGACCAATTTTAGTGAACTATAGAGGCTTACTGAAATTCTTTTTGGAATTTGAAAAATGGTAGGTCACTTGTGAAAATATGCTCATTTTTTAATTTTAAAAGGGGCAGGTTGTCTATGAATATAAACCAATATTTGAATTTTATAAAGGGAAGGTCATCCATGATAATGAGACGACTTTAAAAAATCAAAGTTTTTGGAATTCCAAGATGGGTGGATCTCCCAACAAGTCCGACATACACTTCTTTACAAGCTCATTATACAAAATCTTGATGAGATTTTGCTTTTTTAGCATTGTAAAGGCATTTGTTGTTGCCCATTTTTTACCCCATAAAAAATCAAGAAAAAAAAGTAAAAAAATAGATAAATAAATCCAAAATACATGAGGATATACAAGAAGATTACCCAAGTTAGTGGAGTAGGACCACAGTGACAACTGGAAAAGTGACAATACCAAAATGTATAAAATTAGCAAAATTAGCAACCCAAATCTAATTAACAAAATGCTTCATTGGTGAAAATATTTTTATTTGGGGTAAAGAAATACAAATTTGGATAGGTAAGGACTTAATTATGTAAATAATTTTATTAAGGAATTAATTGCAAGAAAAATTAATTTTTAAAGTCAATTTAGGCTTTAATTGAAAGAAATTAAAATCTAAGGGTCGAATTGCAATTTCAAAGAGTTAAATTGGTCAATTTAGGGACTTAATTGCATAAATATTGAAGTTTGATGGGCAATTAAGGACTTGATTAAAAAAATTCAAAACTAAAGACCAAATTAAAAACGACATGTGATTGTATGAGTTGAAATTGACCAAATCAAGGGCCAAATTGAAGAAAAATAAAAGTTTGATGGTCAATTAAGGGTCCAAGTGCACAAATTAGAAACCAAGGACCAAGATGAAAATGTAGCTGAACTTTGGGGCTGATGATTGAGTTTGACATGGATGAAATTGCATGAAATTAAGAGTTTGATAGGCAATTACAGGTGCAATTAAAAGCAATTGGAATAACATGGACTAAAGTGAAATTTGTCAAATCCCTAATTAAAAACCCTAATTTCTAAGGTTTAGCCTAGACGATGCGTCGTTTAGCCACTGTTTAACTTCTTCTTTGGTAGTTTTGGCTGATCGAGTAGGCATTTTCAAGCGAATGAATGTGATGTTTTCGACCACCTCTAGGGTTGTAACCACCACTATTCAACTGAGAAACATCCCTTCTACACAGATCAATTACTCTTATTAAATGTTTACATCTCATTTTCTTCAAAGAACTCAACGACATCTTGTCTTCAATCAACCATCAATGCAAATTTCAATTCTAGACTGGGATTGGCAGTTTCAAACTAATAAATATGGAGCTACAGACCTCCAAATTAAGTAAGGATGGCTCCAAACAAAAGTTATGCTTCTCCTCAACCAAGATTTGGTGGTTTCCGATGACGTTTACATCAGATTTGCTCTGACGAAGCCTCGAAAGTGGATAACTCAGTCATCGATGGTCGTGATACTCATTTCGCAAAACCACTAATTTTTTGTGTGTTCACACTTAAAGCCTTCTAAGTTAGTTCTTATCAAAATTCGATCATGTTTTTATCAAGATCAAAAGGCTAGAAACAAGCTTATTGGTCTCCAAGTTTGGAAAACCATTAAAACCTCCAAAAACCAAGTTTGTTGCAAAACCATATTTGTAAAACCAGCATAAATACAGAGCTCACAACTGTAAAACATACTCTAAAACCCTCTCATATTGATTAAAAAACTAAGTTTTGATCAATCTATGTTTGAATCAATGAAAAAACCTAGCAAAACCCTATAAATACCCCCTGGAAAATTAGAGCAAAGGGGAGGAAAAAAGGATAAAGAAACTCTAAGTGTGAAGATTTAAGAGCCTAGTATAAGGATTTCTTAAGTTTTGAAAGGGCAGCATACTTGTGGAAGCAAGACTTGACAAAAAAAAACAAAGAGGGTAGTGGCTACTAATCTAAAAGTGGAGTCAATTTGGTCTTTATTTAAGTTTACAAATATGGAGATGGAGTTTGAAACGCTTGGCAAGTAGTTTGTGGTTGCATTTTTTATTATTATGATAGTCTAATTTTATTTTCTAAAGCTCTTTTTGATGTTTTAGATATATTAAAAGTCTTTTATTTAAGTTGTTTTTTCTTGATAAAATAGTGTTGTTTTAGCTTAACTTAAGCAATACATGTTGAAGCAATGATGTTTACCTTGGATTTGCAAGGTATGTTCATGACCAAAATGAGTTTAGAAAATCAATTTTAAATCCATATTGCATGAACATATAGGTTGTTTTTGGATTTGGTATCTCTTACATGATTTTAATGATTTGATGTTGTTTGTTAGTTCTTTTTATTCAAATATGCTTGGTTATGGTAATGTGGTTTGTTGGAACTAAAGAAGCATGTTTTAAACGCATAAAAGGCCATTTTCTAGGTTTGGAGGCTTGATCTTCATTTATAGGTTTGCTAGGCAGTGTTCTTCATGTTATTGGAAAGAATATTGCCCTATGATTTGAACTAGTTTTGGTTTAATTCTTTTTATAGAACTCTTCAGGCAACTTGATTAGTCAATAATCTAAGGTTTATTTTCATCGATAATATTTTTTCAGTAGGTTTTAATCCTAGGGTTTTGGTTTTGAACAAAAACTTATTTTTACAAAATCATGGTTTTTTAGTGATAATTGAAGTGCATGAATGTTAGATTATTGATCCTTGCATGATTTCTAACATGTTTATGTCCTTGGTTTGTCCATTTCTAGTCTGATTTGATATCCATTTTGTTGGGTTCATGTTGAATGTTCTTCATTTTTACGGGTTTTGATCCATTTTGATAAAGAGTTTTTGATTTTTTTTTTCAGTTTAATCCATTTTGGATCCTGGTTTTGGTTTTGGTTTGTTTTTTGGGTCAAACTAGTAAACGATTTGGTTTATGGTCGAACCAAAAGTTTCGAGTTAACCCAGTCGGGTAAAAAAAATAACTAAATATTGTTTTTTTCTTGTTGCACTCAATCCTTACAAAAATTGCATTTTAAAAAGGAGAAAAAAGGTTTTTAGCATTGTTTTAGAATTTTTGGAATTTACAATAAGTTTGTAAAATTCTTTAAAAATTTGATCAATATTTCAATAAACCTAAAACTTTAAATTACTGAAAATTAATGGTCAACATTCTAGTATAAATGTTGGACCTACAAGTAGACTGGTATTTAAGTACCAGGAGTTGACTAGAAAATTTTCAGAATTATTTTGAATATTCAACAATTTTAATTGTGAGTATTTTTCGCCATAATATACGAGTTATGGAAAACACTTTTGCCTCCTAGGATAAGTGAACCCTGTTAGGATACCTACAAAGATTCTTTCTATATGAATTTACCTGGGCATACGAGCCCATAATAAATTTGAAATGTTAGATTTATTCATGAGCATAAATCTTTGCTCTGAGCTATAAACGAACCACTAGTTATGAACCTTTTAACACTTTTAAACCACATCCAGATCACACAATGTAGATTACCTCAGGTAAGGTGTGTTAGGGGTGTTAATATCTTTCTTAGCCATAATGAGTCTCTTACCCTGGAATTTTAGATAAGACCAGTGCACTCGGGTTTCCTAGTGACCCTAAACCAAAAAAAACTAGGTGGTGACTCCTTGACATCTTGCCAAGCTGCGCGCGCTATGTGAGACAGGACGATTATGTCATAACCAACTTAACTCAATCCATGATCTGACTTGATGGTGAACACTTGTGTAATGACTGTTAATTTATTATGATTTGTACATCCATCATATAATGGTTCATCATAATTTTTTAGAAGTTCAAAAAACCCAGTTTCGTTTATATTTGGTTCTTCATCTATACTTGAACATTCACTTGCATAACCTTAATTCATTATTATTGCATCCATCACCATACTCCTATAAGAATAACCATTATCATCTACAATTGATAATAGGGTGGAGTCAATCATAAGTTGAGCCAATCATCTTTTTTACCATGGTCTTGTAAGGAATATAGGGTTCTCTATGTGCAAACCAATATAAGTACTTTTCCATGAACCTTTTTTTGTAGAAGATGCATCAAAACAATATCTAGATCAAAGAACTTTTTATTTTTACACCTCTTATATGGATATCTAATATAGTCTCCACTAATATTCTTCGAAATAGATAATGAATAATTAATAAAACCTTCAATCTCATTTCAATAATCCATCTTATGTAACTTTTTAGGCGAAACTTAATACATTTATGAACAATCATTCATTACTTATATAAAACTTATATAGAATATTGATTGCAACATATATATATTAATTAATAATGTGAAGTAAACAAATTATTGGCTCCTAACTAATTAGTTGTCATTAAGTCAATTCAAATTTATTCAATCTATCTTAATAATACATTTTAATCATTACCAATTTTCTCTAAATTTACTGAAATTTTCAACTTAACAATAAAATTGATAAAATATGAAATGTACCCATAAAATAACCTATTGTTTCTTTCATTATAACATACATAAGTTAAAAAATCAAAATCAATTCCATCAAATGAGAAACAAATACAATTTTTTAAAATCTCAAACAAACCCTAACATGTACCAATCATACATTCTTACTACAAATTTCTCTAGGAAAAAACTATATAACAAGTAAGCACATAAACAAACTAAATATACTCCACAAAAAAGCAAAATAATTAACATAAAAAATTGGTTACAATAAAAAAAAAATGGGTAGGTTTTCTTACTTGATGTGGAGAATCTTTTTTTAAAAATTGAACGAGAATAGAAATATTGATAGACTGAATATTAGGGTGGCGGGGTTTGTGATGATAGGAGCTAGATTTGTGATAAAAATTAGAGGGGAGGGTGTTGTTTTTTGCATAAAGAAAAAGAGATGGGGGAGAGAGAGAAAGAGGGGTCGAGTTAATAGTTATAACTTTAATATTACTGACGAATTTACTGATGAAAATTAACGATACTAAATGATCATTGGTAATTGCATTGGAAATATTGACATGTTAGATTTGCTGAAGGAATTAACAAGGGAATAACTGACATTTTTTTATTCTTTGGATTCCACCGATAATTCTCTTAGTATTCACCAACATAACTTTTTTTGTCAGTTATTATCGATGTGATTTTCTGTTGGTAAATGTCATCGTAATTTACTAACAATATTTTTTATGTTTTTATTTGGTAATTTTCTGGTGGTGGGTTTCCTTCATCCTTAATTCCCTCACCATGTTTGTCATCTATATAAGTCTCTCTATGGTTTTTATCAAGCACCACGAGCATGGTTTTCTCATTTGACTGACAAGCTACAAGCCATTAGTTTTATAGGAAGTAAGGTAGATCATTCACTTTATGTTTATCACCATTGTTCAAACATTACTTATTTCTTGATTGATGTCAATGACATAATCATAATTGGTGCTCATATACCTTTCATTAATTGAGTAATAAGATTGTAGCAAAAAACTTTTGTAGTAAAGATATGAGTGAACTCAATTTCTTTCTAGGTATTGAGGCTATTCAAGGTAATCATCGTCTCTATTTATCTCAACAATGATATATTCTAGATCTTCTTATTCGTATTAAAATGGACAACACAAAACCTTGTCTTACTCCAATGTCAACCTAATAGCCTTTAACTAGATCTGATGGTATTTTCATTTCATGATCCTTACTTATGTCGAAGCATTGTCAGAGGACTATAATATATGTCTTTTACCTGACCTAAACTTAGCTTTACAATCCATAATGTTAGCAAGTATATGAAGAATTCAATGGTGATACACTAGGCAGCTGTCAAACGTATATTACAATATTTAAATAACACAATTCATCATACTTTATTGATACAACCAACTACTGTTCTTCAACTTCAAATATTTAATGATGTAGATTGAGCATCAAGTCGTGACAATGAATGGTCCATTGGTGTTTACTATGTCTATTTGGCTATAATTTAATTTCATAGAGTTGTAAGCAACCATAGATTGTTGCTCACAATATCACAGAAGCAGAATACAAGGTCCTTGCAAATGATGCTACAAAAATTTGGTGGATTAAATCTTTACTAACTAACCTTCATGTTCCTGTTGTTCAATTTCTCATTCTCTGATGTGATAAAATCGGAGCAATTTATTTATCTAATAATTCATTGTTTCATGCTCGAACAAAACACATTGAAATTGATTTTCATTGTGTTTGTGATCAAGTCTTATAAGGTCAACTTCTTGTCAAACTTGTCTCTACAAAGGACTGTGGAGCAACTGACTTGGGTTAGACAGAAAGAGAGAGAAGAAGGAGAAGAAGATGATGAAAACACAGAGAAAGTATGAGGGAAGAATCTCTGAAAAAAAGGGAATTGGTTCAATATTATTTCGGCATGGCTCTGTTGAAACAGAATGCCATATATATATACAGTCGTTCCTTCCAAAACATTCTCGTGCTTCCCTTTCATCCCACGTGGCTATAACAGAAACATAAAATGCACAGTATTGACTTATATGGACTTATAATAAAACACACCATTTAATCAAACTACTACCCTTAATTTGAATTTTCCCCCGTTCAAACCCAGTAATCAGTTTATTCCTTGCAATAATTGCCCCTCCTTCAAATGGACCTTGTCCTCAAGGTCGAATTGTGGGAAACGCAGGGCTAGCTCTTCAACAAATTCCAAAGTGGCTTCTACAGGTGTGAAGCCCGCCCAATGAACGAGGAATTGGGTGGCTGCTCGCTGATTTTTCTTGACCATACACCGTTCCAGTATAGCTTACGGAAGGAGAAGAGGTTCAGAGGGCAGAGCAGGCAATGTGGCATGCACCTCCCTATTTCCCACCTTCTTCTTTAACATGGACACATGAAACACAGGGTGGATGGATGCAGAGGCGGGTAACTTTAGTTTATAGGCCATGGTACCAATTCTTGCTAAAACTTCGTATGAACCGTAGTATTTTGAAGCTAATTTTTGAGATTGTCTGTTGGCTACTGTTTTCTGTCTGTATGGTTGCAACTTGAGGTAGACTAGATCGCCAATGGTAAATGTTCTTTCGCTTCTGTGTTTGTTTGCCAGTTGAACCATTCTATGTCTAACATCCTGTAAGTTTCTCTTGACAGCCTGCAGAATTTGTTCCCTTTTGCATAAGAAATCATCCACAACCTCTACCGGTGAGTCCTTTGGAAAATAGGGAATGTGTAAAGAGGGAGGATAGCCGTAAATGATTTCATAGGGAGTGGATTTTGTAGTCGTATGGTAGTTAGTGTTGTACCACCATTCTGCTAGTGGAAGCCACTTAACCCACTGTGTTGGTGAGGTACCTGTCATGCAACGCATGTAATTTTTGAGACACTTATTGACCACCTCTGTCTGGCCATCTGATTGGGGATGATAGGCAGTGGAATAGCATAGCTTCACCCCTTGTCTAGAGAATAACTCCTTCTAGAAAAGACTTAGAAAGACAGCGTCCCTATTACTAACAATGGTAGCTGGTAACCCTTGCAATTTGTAGACATTGTCAATAAAAACTCTGGCTACAGAACTGGCAGTATAGGGATGGGGAATGGCCATGAAGTGCGCATACTTACTAAACCTATCCACAACCACAAATATAACTTCCTGCCCTTCAGACTTAGGGAGCCCTTCCATAAAATCCATACTACTATCAAGGAATGGGGCTATAGGTATAGGGAGGGGTTGTAGTAACCCGGGGTGCGTGTGTTTTTAGACTTGTTTTGTTGACAAATGGGGCATTCCCTTATGTATTGTCTAATATACTTTTGTTGCCCCTTCCAATAAAAACCATTAGCCACCCTTTTTGCCGTAACAGCAGTTCCTGAGTGGCCCCTTGTAGCTGAGTCATGATAAAGAGAAATGATTTGAGTTTGAAGAGGCACATTCTGGCCTACCACGAGCTTACCTTTCCTGCACAGGAGCTGATTAACCCAAGAGTAGTGAGGATGAGAGGTAGGATGAAGGCTTAATTCTTGGATGAGAGTATGCACACCCTTATCAGTTTTCCAAGATTGCTTGATTTCTTCCAGAAGTGTAGTAGAGATGGTAGAAACTGTTAGGGTACTTAGTGCTCTACAGGACACCCTGGATAGTGCATCAGCAACCACATTATCCTTCCCCTTCTTGAATTCAATCTCATAGTCGAAGCCAAGGAGTTTGGCGAGCCACACATGCTGTGATGGGCAAGTCACCTTCTATTCCAACAAATATTTTAAGCTAAGATGATCAGTACAGATAATGAAATGCCTTCCCCATAAGTAGTGTCTCTATTTAGTAACCGTAAGTAAAATAGCTAGTAGTTCCCTTTCATAGGTGGAAAGTGTTTGTTGTTTAACCCCAAATGATTTGCTAATGAATGCAATTGGGTGGCCTTCTTGCATTAGGACTGCTCCCATTCCTCTATTGCTAGCATCTGTTTCGATAATGAATTGTTTAGTCAAGTCTGGCAATGCAAGAACTAGAGGTTGAGTCATCACGTTTTTCAGTTAGTTAAAGGTTGTGGTGGCCTCTTCGTTCCACCTGTAGGCATCCTTCTTCAGCAACTGTGTTAAGGGTTTGCAAATGATACCATAACCCTTGATAAATCTTCTGTAGTACCCTGTGAGGCCCAGAAACCCCCGTAGTTGTTTAATGTTGCTTGGAAGAGGCCAGTCAAGGATGGCCTTGATCTTATGAGGATCAGTCGACACCCCTGCTGTCGATATAACATGACCTAGATACTCAACTTGGTTGCTGTAAAAAACAGATTTTGCTGAACTTGGCATACAGCAGGTTAGTCTTGAGGATCTTGAAGACAGTTCTTAGATGGCCTAGGTGTTCTGTCATAGAGTTACTGTAAATAAGAATGTCATAAAAAAATACAAGGATAAACTTCCTCAGTTGGCTCCGAAATAATTCATTCATTAGACTTTGGAATATGGCCGAGGCGTTAGTAAAACCAAAAGGCATGACCAAGAATTCATAGTGCCCATTGTGAGTCTTGAAGGCAGTCTTATAGATATCCTCAAGAGCCATTCTGATTTGGTGGTAACCAGATCGGAGATCAATCTTAGAAAAAATAGAGGCACCCACCAACTCTTCTAGGAGTTCGTTTATTAAGGGAATAGGGAACTTATCTTCGATTGTGAGCTTGTTTAATGCTCTGTAGTCAATGCATAACCTCCATGATCCGTCTTTCTTCTTGACTAAGACTACTGGTGAAGAAAAAGGGTTATGACTATGTTGAATGGTTCCTGAGCCCAGCATTTCTTTAATCATTTGCTCCACCACATCCTTTTATAGACTGGAGTGTCTGTAGGGTCTGAGATTGACTGGATTAGAGCCTTTCTTGAGAGGTATACTGTGATCATAGCTACGAGGAGGAGGCAAGCCTTTAGGTTCCTCAAACAGCTCCTGGTATTCTTCCTGCGGAGTTGCTAAAGCTGTATTTTCAATAATGCAGGGTTGTAACCAAGTGCATATTGGTTGTTTCTCATGCTCCTGACTGTCAAAAGAGTGTAGGTTGCATAGATTAATCTCAGAAACTAAACTAGTGCTACATAATAAGCCATTAAGTTGCTCCAATCTAATAGTCAGCGTTGATACTGGATCATTCCCTTTGATGAAAACCTCCTGGCCTTGCCACCTAAATGCCATCCACATTTCTGCGTAGTTGCAGACGATGGTTTTCAATGTGGCCAGCCACTGAATGCCCAGGATCATATCACAATTTTTGAAGTCCAAGGTAAAGACATCAGTCACAAAATCAACTCTCTGCATAGACCATTGGAAGTTGCTACACATTGAGGTACAGGTCATGGTTCCACCATCAGCTACCTGCATAGTTAGAGCCTTAATACTTGTAAGTTTACAATGCAACCTGTCTGCCACTTGGTTGCTGATGAAGTTGTGTGTGCTTCCAGAATCGACCAAAATAAACAAGGGCTGTTTTTTTACCCTACACTCTCAGTGTGTTTAGGCCAATTATTCCTTCTAAAGCATTGAGGGATATATGTGGGTTGTAGGTTTCAGGGTCTACTTCGGTTACTCCCTCTTCCTCACTACCTTCCTCATTGTCTTCCACAATACATAAGGAATAGAGTTTCTTGTTCTGGCATCTGTGCCCAGGTATAAACTTTTCATCACACCAAAAACAAAGGCCTTTAGCTCTCCTCTCATCTAAGTCCTTGTTTCTGATAGGTCTAGTGGTTCTATTGGTAGTGTTAAGGTTATAGGGTGAGGGGCTTGGTAAGATACCCGAGTGGGGTGGTTTAAAATTGTTATTAGGAAGCCCGGGTGGATTTTTGTTGTAGCTGGGAGGGGTGGAAGGTTTGTTTTGGTAGGCAAAAGTGGTTGGATGATAAGTTTGTTTGTTAGGATTGGTGTCATAACATCTATGGGTGAGGGTATTGTCCTGTAATTTAGCTAAGATGTAGGCTTGCTTCAAGGACTTTGGTTCAAACATCTTAATCATATTCTTGACTTCTACATCCAGCCCTCCTATAAAGAATACCAAAGCATTTTTCTAAGAATTTCATATCGATTCCAGAGGATATCAAAATACTTGATATAGGTTTCTAAGTTATTTTTCTGTTTTAGTTCAATGAATTCTTCTAAAGGGTTCTTCTCCCCCCTAAACTTGTAGTAGAGAGCCTCTACATACTTTAACCATGACACAGCCTGCCCTCCCAAGCTTCTCATGAAATTTTGATGCCAACATAGGGCCATGTCATCTAGATAATAAGAAGCTAGTTTGAGCTTGTCTTGCTCAACAATTTCTTCAACATCGAAGTACTGGTTACACTTATAAATCCATTTAAGGACATCTTCTCCCTCAAAGATGGAACTCTCCTTTTGGTCTACGTAGGTGATATTGAGGGGGCGTACCTTCATTAGTCCAATTGAATCGGGCAGGGGAATCCCTTGTGGTGGGAAACTGAGGGGCCCTGGGTAAGCTGCACTCCCCTAAAGAAAGCTGGGTTTTCTGCAATGTTATGTCCACGCGAGAAACAAGGACATCCATAGCTTCTTTAAGCTCTCTGAAGCGTATATTAGCATCAGCCCTGGTATCATTAAGCTTGTGTTGGATTTGATCATATGCCTGGGGTTGCTCCAAATTGGTGGTTTCGTCCACCCTTCTAGCATCTTGGGATCTCGTTTCAGGAGGCATTTGAGTCTGAAGATGCTGCTCTGATACCACTTGGACCAATTGACTTGGGTTAGACAGAGAGAGAGAGAAGAAGGAGAAGAAGATGACGAAAACACAGAGAAAGTATGAGGGAAGAATCTCCGAAAGAAAGGGAATTGGTTCAATATTATTTCTGCATGGCTCTGTTGAAACAGAATGCCATATATATATAGTCGTTCCTTCCAAAATATTCTCGTGCTTCCCTTTCATCCCACGTGGCTATAACAGAAACATAAAACGCACAGTATTGACTTATATGGACTTATAATAAAACACACCATTTAATCAAACTACTACCCTGAATTTGAATTTCCCCCCGTTCAAACCCAGTAATCAGTTTCTTCCTTGCAACAGACTGATATCTAGATACACAAACAAAGTCGCTGCTCTCTATTCGATTTAATTTTCTGTGTGATAATCTCAGGATTTGTTCCTAACCTTTTTGATTGAGGTGGCATGTAGAAGAACAAGATTCATCAATAAAAGAGTCTCCAACTTTATAATCTCATCAGCAAAAAGTCCTCATTCGCATAACAATCCCCAGCTTCAGAAATTCAAAACACCTTCAACATACTCCACTCCACAGCATACTCCACATCTTTAGAAAAATAGCTCACACTTTTTAAATCTTGAATTCGCATGATCGATGTAGAGGCAACTAAATAGGATACCGGTTACAGTTTATGTTCTATTTAAAATTCTTGCATGCACATAACTTACTAGTTGATAGAAATCAAAGTATTTAGACTTATCAGAAACTTGGTCTTTCTCTACAATTAAGAACAGCGGTAGCACACAAAGTCAAACTCACCTGAAAATGAAAAATATTACAGAAGGGAAAAATCTATAAATCCTAAGAAAAGCTAGAACACAAGGGTTCATTTTATGCACAAAATGGATAGCGCAGAACAAGACATCATATGATGACATGAAGTTGGCCCAGTCCAGCAAAAGATCCACTACAAACTTTGTAATTGGACTTGATAAGATTATGCACATAACATTCTTATTATTTACATAACAGCCATAGTAATTTGCACCAACAACATTATTTTAGCATACAGACTGCTTGATCTTCTGACTTGTCTCAAAGGCCACTAGAATACACTGCATTGAAGGATTCACTTCCTTGCATATGAACCAGTTGTAGCAGCATTAGTTTTTATATTATGTTGACTGCACAGAATCTCCTGCCTTCGCTTGAACCACCTCTCGTTTTGATGAACACTGGAGGAATTAAACCAATCTTGGTTGAACTCCCAAGATTTCTAAGTCCCATCAAGGTCTTGAAGAAACTAGGCTGAAAGCAGACACATTTATATACATCACAAGGTAGATGTCAATGCATTTCTGCATCAACGAATTACTTATTCTATAAAGGTTGAACAGACTACTTATTTTACGAAGCCTGAGGTTTGACCCTCCAAGTAGTGACAGACGGGGGAAGTTTACATTTTTCTTCTTCAGCATCATGAACTAAAAGGATTCCGAACTTTTAATGTAAGGATTGCCACTAATTTAATATGGGAAACTTAAAGTCAGGTTTCATTCTAAGGAAAATTCTCCACTTCAAGATTTCACTCTCCATTAAAAGCCTCATCTTCCGATTTCTACTGCAGGACTAAGTGGTGTCTTTTCTTGCTTGTTGTTACCAACTGAAACTGCAAATGGCCAAAGATCCACTATAAGTCTTAAAAGTTCTACAGCGCAAAAAAGGAAAAGGAGAAATCATTGGACAGTTATCAACTTTATAACTTGAAAGTAAACGCACGTTGTGGAGTGGAAATCTCAGTGCTCTTCAGTACGCGCAATCTCTTTGCTGTAGATACAAACATACTGCAGGAAACATACAACTTCCTTAGAATCAGAAATAGAAGACAGAAGTAAAGCTGTCACAATGAAGGCTTGAATGATTGTTGAAATCTCCAAGCACCAGCTATTGACAATAGGTAATCACCAGTCAAGTAACAGTTTGTCTTTGTACAATTCTGATTTTATCGATGATCTCAGATTGAAATCTCTCTTTCAGTTTTCATTATTAGACAAATAATTTTAACCCCTTTATAGTAATGGTTAAGGTTTTAGTTATGTCATTTTGAAATGATCTAATACACAAAAGCTACTGACAAGGGAGGTACACAGAAACTTACTGCCATGGAACATCCCCAACAAGAATCCTGTCTCCTTCATTGTCCTCATAAACGAGAGTATATTCCCCACTTCCAGAAACTGAACCTGCATTTGCGTTTGCTTCTTTCACCTTTTTGTCATTCCTAGGATCAGCAGTTTCTCTTCGAGCTAAAACAAGAAAATAACAAGTAAATAACCTGATATTTGAGGCATAAACACGATGCACTTAGACCATGATTGTCTTTTTATCTAACCTGCAAGAAGACCTCTGAAGAGTTCATCTATGGCAACAGAGAGTTTCTCGTAACTGTCATAGGCATTGAGGTTTATTTTTCTTCCAATAGGGACTCCTTCCATATTGATCTTTACAAACAAGTCATTTCTGAAACTGTCAGGTTTTAAGCTACTCCCTTCTTTTGGAGGTTTATTTCGTGACTCAGATACCAGCTTTGGAGTACTGCTACCTGCAAGGTTTTTCCTAAACGACCGGATTGGAGGCCACCCGACTACTGGTGCAAGTGCAGCTCTGCTTATTTAAATAGACAAATTCATAGAGCAGAAAATAAACATCAGATTTTTGCCAGCAATAAAATTCAATTCAGCATGGATTTTTATTCCTAGCAGAACATTCCAATTTAAGTATTAGCACAAGGTTGTGTTTACTCGACATGGAAATATATGCCAAGGTAATTCCATGATAAATTTGGTGGGTGTGAGGAAATCCATAAGCTACAAAAGTAAAATGCTAGGGATTGTGCATGGCTGGTTTTGCAACTACCATTCATTACTACATGGATGAAATGAAGTAAAATTCACCTAAAAAAAATGCCTTTTGCAAAAAGAAAAATGTATTAAGTTATATAGCTCTGCTGCAATGATATGAAACACAAATTACTTGATTAAATGGTTGAATTGTCAGTGTATGACTGTTAGAGGCAACCTGCGGACTAGATACTTACCAGAAACAAATTAATATGTGCGTGGTGAAGATCTTTAAGTACAATTGTGGCCAAAACCTTGTTAGAATGTCAGGATATCATGAAATGGGCCATTTTTAGGTATTCTATCTGCATCCTATAATGATACCATTCTGTACTAGGGCCACAAGTATCATGATATGGACAAAATCATTTCATCTATAACAATTACTAGAGTAACTTTATTTTGATCATAGAGAATCATATGAATGTACTGTGCTGCCTTTTTCTTTCATAATCCTCTAGTTTTGTTTCATGAGGGTCAATCAGCAAGTAAAACTGGAACAGAATGATTATGATCAATTTCCATCAGCTGGAAGAAAAGGTTGAGAAAAGCAGGATAACCTTTTATGACAGCCATTGGTCCCAGCTGTGGTAGCAGGAAATGGGACACTAGAAGAGGTAGAACATGCCATCTTATCTGGGCACTGTAATTCTTCAACTTTAGAGCACTGGAGAAATGAAGGCTTAGGCTGCAGTAACTCCTTCTGGGTCTCCCTGTGAAAAGTCGAAGAATGCAAGGGGTTACTTAACCATGGAGAAGAGAATACCTCCTCAGCTCCTTCCTCATAACCTGAGAACTTCTTGTATTGCTTTTCATCTGTATCTGTAAACCAGTATCCCTCTGATGGTTTTGCTCCAACTGTGTGTTCAAGTACTCTTTTGGCTCCATGAGTGGTGGGATTGGTCTTGTAAACAAGGGATATTTCTCCTGGAGGACCAAGCCTCAACTCTAGCTTTTTGTCCTCTGATGCTTTGTGGCTTTTATGCCATTCTTCTTTCTCAGATGTCATATTGAAGCCCTGAATATATTCCTCCATCTTTCTTTACCAGAAAATAGAGCTGAGCAGACAAACTTGATAATATTCTGCTTCAATCCTTTCTCAGGAGCTGACTGTTCAAGTAGGAGGTAAACAATGATATAACTTGCAATGAAAGAGGCAAATTGCAAAAGGAAATGAGAGGGGAAACAATTCAACAAGACAATAGGAGAAATTAAGATCTCGAGTTCTAAGGTTTAGGCACATAGATTCCTCCACTCCTATACAACTACTTTCTAAAGCTAGCCTAAAATTTATTCTAATTTTTCTGAAGAAGGGGGGAAAAAGGGAGCATCAACAACCTGAAAGGACAAACTCCACTCTAAGAAGGAAACACAGTATCGTATGGCAAGCTACCTAGGGAGTTATAAAGCAAGTTGGCATTTTGACTCTGCTCAACTTTGTCTTAATTTCCCACTAAATGGGGATAAGATAAAGACTGAAAGGATGGAGCAACAAGATGCAAATGCACATAAATTTCTTGACCCCAAACTACATAGTAATTTTCTTTCAAGGATTTGGGATTTTTTTAGCCAACTTTTATATTCCGAGTTCAGATTTCTTCCCCATGAAATCGTAAAAAAAACAAGCCTACGATTTTATGTTGTTGGGCTTGACAATAGTGGAAGTTTGCTTGAAAAAGAACTCTCGTACGACACGGGAAATGTTTTTATGCTTAAATCAGTAAATATGTTGAAGGAGAGAAAACAATTTATAGAGTAAATGGTTGGTCAAAAAATATTGAATCTTAGAATATATTTATTTAGTTAGTGATTTAAGATATTTATGGATCTTAATTATATCAGTTTATTTCAAACATGGAGAATAATGTACAATTAACTGGTAAAAATATTAGTATTTATCATTGGTTGTAGTTTCTAACATCATTATTGGCGGAGCACTTGGTGAAATGTCAATAATATATTGATGAGAAATAGTTATTTATGAGAAAAAAAAATTTTATTTGCATAAAAAAAGGTGCGTGTTTGAACTGCAATCATTGGCAAAAAATGATAGCTTAAAGAGTTTGTTAATAAGGGTATAGAAAAATTTTGTATACATAGATAATAATAGCATCGCGTTTTGACTTCTTAAAACTCGAGAAAATATTTACGTGTTTAAAAGGATAAAAATAAAAAAAAAACTAGTCGGGCTAGATTAGAAGAGTCGCTATTCAGGCCAAGGCCCAAAGAATATGGTTTATTTTTGGCTAACATTGTTAGCCATTCATCTTTGACTACAATTTCTAGCCATTCACGGCTAGAGCTTCTTCTTGTGTACCATCAATTCATAATCAAATTGTAAACAAATCATCATAAGTATTTCTTATAGTCTACTTTTAAATTTGAATTCCAGGGATGCACAGCTAAACTGAGTTATAAATGGCAATATCTATCAATAATGCACTCAAAAAAACAATAGACAGATGTCCAAGACGAAGCATTGCTGCTATCCTATTCAAGAAGCAGCGTCCGAACCTCCTATGATGGTCCCTTCATAGCAGACTGACGTTGACACTACGAGCTTTAGTATTCCTTTTTCCAGCAATATCCTGTTAATGGTTTTTTCGAATGATGCCGCCTCTCATCTCATTGTCAAGCTTCTATCAAATAATGCTCTTTACTCCTAAGCCTACCATAAGTTTGGTCTATATAGGACCAGTATGAGGCAATTGAATGGCAAACTTTATGTCTCTTATATCTTAATTATAACAAACAGTAAAATGCTTTTGACTTTTGATCAAGCAAGTAGCAAAAAAAAACGTGTGGTGGTGACTACTTAACCCTGTTGGAGACGACTTACAAGGCACTAGTCTAATGGTCCACCCGCAAGTAAACCCTCTTGGCTGCTAGGGAAATGTCTCAAACACATGCAGCAGCTCAAGAGTAGATTTCCCACTTCACCATCAACTAGCTTGCCTGCCCTGTAACAAGTTATTTTAATGTGGCATATGGAATTGTGCATGCCATGCTAGCTAGTAGTATACATTGCTGAGAGTAAATTAGTGAAGGGATCCATCATGAAAATTGTTGAAACTTTCATCTTTTTTGGCATGCTTTTGCCACCCCGAGCTTGATGGGTGCGGGAGGTAAGCCTGCCAGGTCTTGAAATGTAGGAGCCAGATTTTGTTCTTTTTCAAAGGAATCAACGGGATTGTTCAATGAATTCATTGAACAAATATCAAGTCATCCATTTCATCATTAGCATCACAACACTTCATGCACCGAGCATCTCTTGTGGCTTGCGGACCCCTACAATCCCACTTACTTAGATATGACAGAAAGCTGCACTGACAATTCCCAACTTCACTTTCTGGGTCGCCCTTTTACCTTTCACCTTTTAATTTATCGCCTTTCCTTTCAATTCTAGATTGTTATTATCATTACAATTTTGCTTACCTACGTATCTTTTCCTCTCACTTGTGCAAATTGCATGCTTGGTGTTTGTGGCCGTGATAATGGTTTAAAAAGGAACAATAAGGTTCATGTGTCTCTTCTTGATTGCACCTGTAAAATCTGCGAGCATACCCCTAAGCTACAGGAAAGATACACAATCTTTAGAAATAGAGGAAAAAGCAAGATTATGATATGGTGATAATTAGAAACCTCAAGCTGATTGCTTTGTTCATCATGATTAGTTGTTTTAATAAAACTATAGTTTTCTTTATCTGCGTTATCTAAAGTTGACTAAAACCCAGTTTTGCTTTGGGTGGTTGGGTTGTGTTTTTAAAAAAATTTAAAATTATTTTAAATTATTTTTTTATATATATTTTTAAATTGTTTTGATATATTAATATCAAAAATATTTTAAAAAAAATATATTATTCTAATATATTTCTAAATAAAAAAACTTTTTAAAAAAAAACTACTACTTTAATCAACACTATCTAAATCAACATTGACACACAACTGAAAGCATTGTTTTCATATCTCAATCATTTCAAAACCAGATGGAGGATTAAATATTGTTTCCCTTTGAATTGTATGCCAACTTGTACATGGAAGATGTTGTCAGCAACAGGGACGGGATTAGGGGGGGCTTGCAAGGAAAAAACAATTTCCAGTTCTTTTTTTTATAAATTAGATTTTTAACTTTAAAAATAAAAAAAATTAAATTTTAGCCCCCCCAAAATTTTCTCTCTAATTTTACCATCCCAAAATAAAATTCTTAGCTAGCAAGATATTTAAGGAGAATAAACAGCAAAACATGGTAAAAGTAGAAGAAAAATGAATTTTGGTGTGCAAGGAAACCTTTCTCCATGATGAAATTTCAATAGACTCAGGTAGGTTCAAATTCTTGTTTTAAGGATGTTGTTAGACTTGCAAATGAAGAGGATCAAATAAATGTGAAGCAATATCATTTTATTTTAGCTAAATGATCCGAAACTATCATGAATTTTTAATCAAATAGTTTCTAAATCTTTATTTATTTTATTGTGAAAATTACAGATTATATCGTGAGTTTATAAGTTTGTGACACTTTACAGGATTACCATTTATTCCAAATAATAACTAAATAATCTTTAGAATGTTAAAACACTACCAGAAAATCTACGAATACAAATGAAATCACCGACAAACATATTCCATCGATATTTTAGGGTAATATTTACCGACTGAATTGATTTCATCGCCAACTCCGTAGGTATTTACCGACAGAAATAGTCTGTCGGTAAATACCGAGGGAATCCCAGTCGAAATAGAAGGAGTTTAAAAAAACCAAAAAGCACGATGACGTGTAATTTTTTATGGACGCTTTTACCGACAGAATTACAGTTGGATTTAAATAGGAAAAGTTGTACAATGACATGTCACTTATACCGACATAATTGCGACAGATTACCAAATAGAAACATTATATCAGTAAATTCATCAGTAATAGTTAATATATGAACTGGCCATCAACCCTCTTCTCCCTTATTTCTCCTTCTTCTCCTCTGCAACTAAACAAACCCCCTCCCCCACCCCCTTCAAATTTGCAACTAACAACCCCCCTCCCCCATCCTTCCTCGACTTTTCCAGTCACATCAGTAATTTTATTGCTGATTTTTCATTTTAAGTAAGTAAATCTACTATTTTTTTAATTTGAAAACAATTTTGAAATGTCAATTTTTTTATTGCATATTTTTGTAATATATGTATTTTGTTTGGGTGTTTACTTGTTTTATTGTTTTTTCTTAAACAAACTTGTTGTATGGATACATGATTATGTACATGTTATGGTTTGTTTTAGATTTTGTAAAATTATATTTGTTTGTAAATTATTGAAACTTATGTCGAATTACCGACTTAGGTGTGTTGTGATGATATAAATAATAGCTTGTTTAATGGGTTCGTTTTATATTTTGTCAATTTTATTGCCGAGTTGTAATTTTCATAAATTAATGTGTACAAATTTGTATGTACGTAGATAATTGATAATAAATTAAAAGAAGTATGAAAGTAGGTTGATTATTTACTTAACGTAGTTAATTAATACATATTGTTGTCATCATTATTTGATATATATATATATAGGTTCGATAGATGTCATGGATAATCGTTCATGGATAAATCAAGATTCACCCCAAGAATTGCGGAGGATGGATTGTTATAATGGGATTCAGGGTTTTTTTAATTACGCAACATCTATTTCAAGAAATATTAGTGGAGGCGGTATTAGGTGTCCATACAAAAGGTGTAAAAATGAAAAGTTTTTCTATCCAAATATTGTAACGATGCATCTTCTACACAAAGGGTTCATGGAGGAATACTTGTGTTGGTATGCATACGGAGAATAATTTGTTCATCACAAGACCATGGTAGAAAGAATGGTTGGGTCAACTTCTAGTACTAGCAACGTGCATGGAGTTGAAACTGACAATAGTAATCCTTATAGGACTATAGTTATGGATGCGATGTGAATGCATCAGGGTCATACTAGTCAATGTCCAATCATAGATGAAGAAGAACGTAATGCAGACGCAACTAGGTTTTTTGATCTTTTGAAAGATTCTGACAAACCATTATAGGATGGCTGCACAAATTACAGTAAATTATCGATCGTTGCACATGTGTTTATCATCAAGTCGGATTATAGGTTGAGTGATGCCGGTCATGACAGAATTGTTGAATGGACAAGAAGCATTTTACCTGAAGGGAACAGGCTGAAAGAGAACTTATATACTGCCAAGTCCATGATGAAACCCCGAGGATACCAGAAAATTGACATGTGTCCAAACTTCTGCATGTTGTACTACCTTGAAAATGCTAAGCTGACCGAGTGTAGGACATGCGGGCATTCCCGTTATAAACCCAGAACTGGCAGGGGAAAGACTCTTGTAATACATAAAAAACTTAGATACTTCTTAATCACACAGACTACAGAGGTTATTCATATCACCAATGACTGTTGAGCACATAACATGGCACCAATCACATGATGCAGTGGATGGAGTGATAATGCACCTTTCTGACGGTGAAGCATGGAAACACTTTAACAGTGTGCATCCTCACCTTTCAGTTGAATCAAGGAACGTGTGTCTTGGGCTACGTACAAACAAATTCAATCCATTCAGGTCATTTGTTGCTTATTATTCTTGTTAGCCGGTTATGTTAACGATTTACAACTTGTCACTAGGGATATGTATGAGGTCGGAGTTCATGTTTTTATCTACGATCATACATGGTCCTAATAATTCGGGCCGGAATATAGATGTTTGTCTTCAACCATTGATTGATGAGTTGGCGCAGTTGTGGTCCTCTAGAGCATTGACTTATGATGTATTTGACGAAACAGAATTTTCTTATGAGGGTAGCTTTGATGTGGACTATCAATGATTTTTCAGCTTATGAAATGGTTTCTGGTTGGAATACGTATGGAAAACCAGCATGTCCATACTGGATGGAAATTAACAAGGCATTCATGCTAACAAACAGGGGTAAAGCATCCTTTTTTTTACTACCACCGGTGTTTCTTGCCAACGAATCACAAATATAGAAAGAACAAAAAGGATTTTTTTTAATGGCAGAATTGAAAAGGATGTTGCAACCTCATGTCTTTCCGGTGAAGAAATGTATGACGTGGTGTCAGAGTACGGTGACATTGTGTTTGCTTTTCAATCCGATAAGCAGAACTTTCTTGATTTTGGTTTGACCCACAACTAGGTAAATCGAAGTATTTTTTGGGAGCTTCCTTATTGAAAGACCAATCTCCTCCACCATTACCTTGACGTCATGCACATAGAAAAAAACATGTTTGAGAACATTTTCAACACGGTCATGAACATGAAAGGGAAGACAAAGGACAACATCAAGTCTAGAATGGATATAGCATTGTTTTGTCATTGTAAACATATAGAGTTGGTTTATGTCAGGTCACGGGTCGCAAAGCTCAAAGCAAGCTTCATCTTAGACAAGAATGCACAACTACTAGTCTACCAATGGCTGAAGAGTTTGCGTTTTCCCGATGGACATGCCTCGAACATATCAAGGTTGGTTAATTTGGAGGATTGTAGATTGTATAGAATGAAGAGTCATGACTATCACGTACTTATGCAAACACTCATTTCATTAGTTTATCATGATTTATTGACAAAGGGGATATAGGATGCACTCACGGAGATCAGTCATTTATTTAGAAATATATGCTCCAGCAAGTTGCGGACACAACACATTGAGAGGTTTGAAACAAATATTGTCCAAACAATATAAAAACTTGAGATGATATTCCCTCCATCATTCTTTGACTCGATGGAGCATTTACTCATACATTTACCATATAAGGCAAAAGTTGGAGACCTAGTCCAGTATAGATGGATGTATCCATTCGAGAGGTTAGAGATTACATGTGCAATGTAATCTTCGATATTATTTTCATTGTTTTTATTAATTGAAAACATTCATTTAATTCCATGCAGGTACTTGTTAATCCTAAAGAAAAAGGTAAAAAACAAGACGCATGTTGAGCCATCGATATGTGAGGCCTATATTGTTGAGGAGATCTCAACATTTATCTCGTACTATTTTGAGATTCATTTGAGAATAAAAATCAATCGCGTTCCAAGACATGACGATGGTGGTGAGGTGTCTTTGAGTTAGAACTTATCAATATTCTCCAATCCTAGATGACCCGCACTAAAAAATGTTGTCAGGGAAAGATATTTGTCTGAAATAGAATTCAGATAAGCACATAATTATATGTTATTTAACTACGATGAATTGAGACCTTTTATTTAGTAAGAATACTACTTCAACTTTGTTATTAATGGACTATTTCTCTCTTATAATATTACAAACTAATACATTGTTGAATACCTCGCAGGCAACATCATCAATATTTACTGTCTAATAACTCACAATTGACTGAATCTCAAATATTTCGATTGCAAGATGAACAATTTGCAGTGTGGTTCAAAACATATGTAAGTACTATCACAAACTCATTATCTATCATGATACTTAATTTCATTATAAAATTCTCGTTTATTTTTCATTGTTGTACTTGATGTAAAAGGTTTATCAAATGGGAATGAATGTTAGCGCTACATTGTGTTTACTATGTCTGGGTCCTAAAAGAAAAGTGAAGTGCTACAACAGGTATTTTGTCAACGGATATGTGTTTCATAATGAAGAATATAGGCAGGGTTGAAATACATATAACAGTGGTGTTTGTGTTAAGGAATCGACTTCTAGTGAGTTTGAAGTTGACTATGATAGTTGAACTGCAATATCATAGCAAACATAATAGAGTGTTTTTATTCAAATGTTATTGGTATGACACCATTGATAAAGGAATTAGAGTAGATCCTCATCATAGTTAGGTCGAAATTAACTCAAAAGCTAGACTCCACAACGTCAACGATGTTTTTGTTTTCGCTAAGCAATGTCAGCAAGTTTATTACATATACACCCCTTCCTTTAGAAAGGATCGTTCAAGAGTTGATTGGTTATCCGTATTGAAAGCCAAACTCAAGGGTCGTGTCGAGGTTGTTCAGGATGAGAACGATGACTCAAATGTTGGAGATGATGTCTTTCAAGTAAGTGAGTTGGTTGAACCATATCGAGTTGCTCCATCAATTGACTTGAAAGAAAATTCAAATTTTCACGTCTTTGATAATATTTTTGTTGATGGTGACGTTGAGGAGTTGAATGTTGTTCTGAACTCCAGCGGACAAGCACAAGTCGATGAAGATGATGATAGCAATGATATCAATGTAGAAGATTGTGTTGGAGCTGACGACGAGTGAATATAAGAAGAAGAAGATAATTCTGACTAACTATGAAAACACGAAAGTGTAATGCCATAAACGATAATGTAATAGTTATTGATGAAATTCTCAACAGAGAAGTATTTATTTTATTATTGTTATGTGAACTTCTGCTATTGTGTTATACGAGCAGTTTTCAATTTAAGTATATGCAGGATGGATAGATACGGAATACAGAAACCATTTGGTGTCATTCACTGTGCAGTCACCGATGGAAACACCGATGGTTTTCTGTCTGTCGGTATATTTCAGAGGTGAAGGGAATTGTTCCCCTCCCCTAGCATTGTTCACTGTGCAATACACCGATGGAAACACTAATGATTCATGTCCATCGGTGTATTATAGAAGCGAAGGGAATTGTTCCCCTCCAATGGCACTGTTCACAATCAATAACACCGAAGGAAACACCAATTGTTCGTGTCCGTCGGTGTATTCCAGAAGCGAGGGGAATTGTTCTCCTCCCTTGGAACTGTTCATAGTTAATAACACTGAGGTAAATACCATTGAAAACACTGATGGAAACATCGACGGTTTATTTTTTTCGGTGTATTCTAGAGGTAAGGGGAATTATTTCCCTTCTCATGTCAGTTATGACAATTAAAGTGCATTGTGTGAGTGTCAAGTTCCCAAGGGAATTACTAACGGATGAGCGAATTCCAATGCCTTGTTAATTAATGCATCCTTAACTGTGTACTGTTTATTTTTTTTACCAATGGAATCACGGATAGACCGCCAAAAATCTGGAAGGTTTTTAAAAAAATTTGGTGTAAAGTGAAAATTTCAAGGTGGAGTTACTGAGGGAATAATTAAAAATAATATTATTTAATAGTCCATTGGTGATTTTCTCAGTAAAAACGAGGTATTAAAACTTGGTGAGGACACCAGAACTTCATTTTCTCAATTCTCTCATTCTCTCACAAACTCTCACTCTCTTCAGTTCTCTCATTCTCTCCACTCTCACAATCTCAATCCTCTCTTGTGTCAAGATCTTCAAATATTTTTTCTCAACACAATTAACAAGTATATATGATGAATCTTTTGACATATTTTTTTTTCTTATTTTTGTTCTTTTCTTTGGTTTATTAACAATAATTCCTTTTTTTTTTGTATCACACGTAGATAAACTTTGAAATTAAGCACGCCATTAAGGTAAGCATTTTTCATTCCTAAAGCCTATATTTATTTTTTTTATTTTTTTTGTCTATTTCATTGTCTACATTGCAATAATGTTTTATTGTGTTTGTTGAATTTTAATTGTTATTGTGAAATTTGTAGTTGAAATGTTAATTGAATATATAGGATTAAATTTGATTTTTTTTTCTATTTTATTATCTACATTGCAATAATGTTTTATTGTGTTTGTTGGATTTTAATTGTTATTGTTAAATTTGTACTATAAATGTTAATTGAATATATAAGAATAATTTTTTTCTATTTTATTGTCTACATTGCAATAATGTTTTACTGTTTTGTTGAAATTTAATTGTTATTGTCAAATTTGTAGTATAAATATTAATTGAATAAATAGGATTAAATTTAATTACAAAAAATTATTGTCAATTTAGGATTAAAAACATTATCACGTTGAAAATGAGATGAAATTGAATAATCCAAAATTGTTGGTAGAAATCCAATAAAATCAACTGGTTTGTAGCATATATTTTGTATATTTACATGATTAAAAATTCTGGGTAGTTTCTAGTATAGAGAAAGTGTTGCCGAATTTTTTAAAAAAAATCAAAATTAATTATGTAAATATTCATCAAATTTGTGTAAATACATAAAGGAAAATCAACTGCACGTCATGATCACAGCTAGTTCTTCTAGCAGCGATGATGACAACAATGTGTCATTAGGTGCTAACCAAGAAGAGGTATCTGTGTCGACTCACGACGCTGTCTCTTCGGCTGTTGTTCCACAGCATAGAGGCGGTGTCCCTTCATAGCAGGATTCATTCACCCGCAAGTATGAGCCAAATTGGAAAGACGACCTTTCAATGTAAGTTTGTTTTGCTTTGAGTTAGTTTGTGTTTAACAATTTATGAACAACTAATATTTCATTAATTTTATCGATTTTCATGTTCACAAACATTGAGGCCGCTCAAGTAATAACATCGGCGTTTAAATCATCAATGGAGATTCTATTGTTTTAATGGAGTCAGGTTTTCAAACATCCTAATTGGAAACCTCATGTCGATGCATGGTTAACAAGATTTAAAGTTAGTGTTAACTTAAACTTTTAACTATTTTTTATGTAAATTCATTTACTTTATTTTGATTATTGATTTATTTTTTATAAATTATTAATGCAAGGGTAAATGTGAGTGGGATAGAGAAAATGACAATGTTGCGAGGAGGGTTTGAGAGAATCACGCTACAATTAGGTAACAACAAGAACAATACGATAATTATTTTTTATCTTAAATATTAAAATTTCAGTTGTCATTAACTCATATGAAATACATTTGTATCATGTAGGTTGTGTGATTTTTTGTATGAGACGCAAAAAAAGCTAAAAAATATGTCAAAAAAAAACGTTCTACCAGGCTGGAATGACGTGGTGGTTTGGAAGAATTTCAGGCTGCCATACATCCCGGAGGATACATGGGCGGAATATATTCAGAACATGACATCCAAGCATTTCACACGACGCTTGCAGTCCGGTGTGAGGAACTAGAGCCGGCAAATTCATGGCTCGGTTACCACGCACACCGACGACTCTGTTCCTTTTGTTTTGCATGCGAAGTAGATGGTAAAATCAATTTTAATCACATCTATCTTTAATTAATTTGTTGTTATTTATAAATCTATTTAACTTGCAATTTTATTTTTTTTACAGGCTACGGCTTTTAGACGTGAGCCGAGCCCAATTGAGCTTTTTGTGGAGACGCACGTGTGGTCAAACCGCCAAAAGGGGGTGCAACAGTTCGTCGACAACCACGCTTAACACTTTGTGGTATGTTTGTTCAACCATTTTCTTTCGTAAGTTATTATTTTCTTGAATTGAATTTGATGATTTTAGTTTTTATATCCAGGAGACATAACAACCGGTTGAGGGGGAGATACAGGGACGATCCTTCGACCTACCGAGATTTTGATCCGGATTTGTGGATGGAGGCAGGATCGTCTGGTGGACCCGATTGAAATTGTGTGTATGGACTCTCTAACACTATAGCCGAGAACTTGCGAACAACCCGTAGTATCTTAAACGTTAGGAGCTCGCAATCGGTATCGAGCACCCAGTCTCAGGAGTTCGCGGCCTTGCAAGAACATACGGCTCATCTCACCGAAAAATATGAACAACTCTCGGTAAATTATGAAGAACTCTGTCGCTTGGTCATGGACATGAGATCACAGATGGGTGGTACGTGTGCGCCCTCTTTTGGTTATTTGGTCCCGGGAACAACCAACCTCCTCTCCTCCTCCTCCAGCGCCACCATTGTTCTAATTTAATTTTATTTGAACATATAAATTTGTAATGAATATTTGCATTTTATATTATTCAAATTTATTTTTACATACTTGAATTTTATATGATTTTATTTTTTTAATTATTTTCTTTTTTTGTTCGAAAGATTTTAAAAATATATATTTTTTTTAATTATTACAGACGGGTATACTAACGGACATAATCCATCGGTATCTTCCAAAGAGTTTGAAATAATTTACTTCATATGCCACTATCACCGACAGAATTATTCCGTCGGTATTATACAGAGGGTTGGAATAAAATTACAATAAATGCCACTACCAATCACCAATAGAATTATTTCATCGGTATATTAAAGCGGGTAATTGTTTTGTGCGTATTTTCCGTCTGTAAAATCATTGGTGTTTTTTTTTACCGACAGAAATGAAATTACGAACGAAAGGTTTACTGACGGATGGTTTCCGTCCGTAAATCTATCGGTAAAATTCTTGCCGATGGAATGGTAGTGTAAATACCGACAGAAAATTCCGTCGGTAAAACTGTTAAATGTGGTAGTGAAATAATAAAATTACCATAAAGTTTTAAATTATTATTTTTATTATTTACGATATGTTAGAATTATAAAAAATATCATAATTATTGGATTGTCATTTTTTTTTTGGACTTTAATTAAAAAAAAAATGGAGATGAAGAAAAATATGTTGACCTAAGCATTAATCATTCAATGTTTGTCAGTATCATATACGATCTATACGATCCCCTAAATCGTCACAGAGATTTTACCCAATGGAAATAGAATTTGCATAAAAAAAAATAAAAATTCAAAAAATCGAAGGATCATATTGAGGATATATAGTAGTTGATGAGTGAATTAATGAAGCACGTGCGGAATAACAACTGATTTGGTTTTAGTAGTTGTTACTTTCTAGAGGAAAACTCGTTGTATAAAAGGAATGGTAAGGAACGTAATGCACAAGCAATTAATGAAAAACTGTAGCAACTCGGTGTATTTTCGTAATTGCTTTGTTCAGGAAAGATCTTAACAGATTAGTATTGGAGCCCATAAGATCCACGACCGTACAGGTTGAATAAAAAGTAATTATACTGGTGGAGAATAGTAAAGCTAGAGCCTTTGAAGAATAGTGCAGCATACTGGATGAGTAAATGCAACGTCTGCATGAAGAATTTCAACAGCAGGAGGTGGAAAATCAAAGAGAATTGGAAGAACAAGCCAGGAGGAATGATTAATTCAGCTTACAATTCCGGATCAGTGAATAATGGTGGCTACACTCAAGACAATAGTAAGCAGTCAAGAAGCTGAGTACTGGAAAAGAAGGAACAATCTAGTTGATGGAATAATTCCAAATCACAGAATGAACACATGAATGGAAGGTATAAACACAGAATAATTCCAAATCTAGGGTAGAATTGCTAACTTTAAAAGGGGAGAATCCACGGGGATGGATAAAGAAATGTAAGAAGTTTTCAAGATGCATTTCACACTAGTTCATCAAGTGGTGGAAATAACATTTGTTTCCCTGGAAAAGGAATGGCTGAAATCTGGGCAGTAATGACTTGGCTAATCAGGAAGAATTCACGAAGGCCATTTGTACGTATGAGGTTTGGAAACAGGGAATACGTTGATCCATGGCAGGGAAATTCACTACCGATTTAATAGGTTCACCAACAAAAATTTATGTCGGTATTATACTAGCAATTTGTCGGTATGGATGTTACCGACGGACTCACAAACAGAAACAGTTCGTTAAAAAAACTCTTGTTGATAATTTATGGATTGTCGGTGAGTCTATCGATAATAAACATACCGATGGATTTACAAACAAACAAAACACACCAAAAAAACAAATTTACTTGCTTTATGTTGTTGATATATCCATCGGTAAATATAACATATCACTAATAAAATTCCATCGGTAATCTCATTAGTGCGTTAATAGTAGCAGTGGTATTTGCAGTAATGTTTTTCCAACTCTCTGGAATATACCAACAGTCTAATTCCATCAGTAACCCCATCAATAAAATGGCATTTGCAGTAGTTCTTTTTCAATTCTTTGGAATATACCGATGAAGTTGTGCCGTCGGTAACCCCGTCAGTAATATATATATATATTGAATAGAAGTAGAAAAATAATTAAAATAAATTTATTTTACAATTTTAAAATTAAATATTATAAAAATCAAATATTTATTACAAATTTAAACATCTGTACGTTCAAATACAATAAATCTAAAATATAGGTGGCGCTGAAGGAGGAGGAGGAGGAGGAGGTTGGTCATCGCCGGGACTGTGGGGCCCAATTAAAGGGTGCACATGAACCACTCATATGTGATCTCATCTTCATTACCAATCGGCAGAGTTCTTCATAATCAGCACTGAGTCGTTCATATTTTGCATTAAGATGGACTGTCTGATCTTGTATCCATTGGTCTAATATCGCCATGAACTCCAAAGTTTGAATGCTCGAAATCGATTACGAGCATCTAACTATCAAAGCACTATGAATCATCTGTAAGTTCTCAGTCGTAGTATTAGAGAGTCCTTATACCCGATTTCTATTGGGTCCACCGGACGATCCTGCCTCCAGCCACAAATCTGGATCGATATCTGGATGGGTCAAATAATCATTCTTGTATCTCTCCTTCAACCGGTTGTTATATGTATCCTGTAAAGAAAAAATAAATTCATCAAATTCAAGTAAATAATAACTTAAGAAAAAAATGTTGAAAACCAACATACCATAAAGTGTTAAGCTCGGCTATCAATGAATTGTTGCACTTCTTTTTTACGGTCATCACTCCACACATGCATTTCAACAAAAAGTCCCTTCAAATATTACCGATGACTCTTTATTCCGTCGGTAAAAAAATGAACAGTTAAAAGATCATTAATTATCATTGCATTGAGAAGTGAGCAGTTCTCATGGTCTTTAGAGTATACCGACAAACATATTCCGTTGGTATACTCATATGTAATGAACATCGTGAACAATGCCAAGGTGAAGGGGAACAGTTCTCATGGTCTCTAGTATATACCAACGAACACATTCCGTTGGTATACCTGTATGTAATGAATACCGTGAATAGTGTCAGGGTGAAGGAGAACAGTTTCCATGGTCTCTGGAATATACCGACAGATATATTTTGTCGGTATACCCATATGTAATGTACAGTCTGTCGGTATTTCCATCGGTGTAAAGCAATGTCTGATGACAAATTGTATTTGTATTCCCTATATATCCATCCTGCAAATACTTAAATTCACAATTGCACACAACACAATAACACTAGTTCACAACACAATAATAAAATAAATTTTTCCTTGTCATTCAATAATAAATTAACATCATTGTCATTACATTGAAATGAATTTTCTCCATAAATATTGCATTATAGTTTATGGCACTATACATTTGTGTTGTGCAAATTAATCAAAATTCTCTTCTTTGTCAATTGACTCGTCCTCATCTCCATCGCAATCTTGTATGTTGATTTTGTCGTTATCATCTTTATCAACTTATATGCATGTTTGCTGGAGCTCAAAACATCATTCAACTTCTCAGTGTCAACATCAATAAAAACATCATTCAAGGGCAACAATGAAACTCTTAGGAGGAAAAAAGGTTTTGGAAAGTTGTAACCACATCCAAAACCAGGAGTAGCTACCGGTCATCAAGCATACACGAGACACTCACAACATCAAAGTTCATAAGTCGTATTAGAGGAAGGTCAGACTTTTAGTTTTGAAACTAACGAGCGTAAGGTCTGAGTATGAAAAATGCATAATAAATATGAGGAAAAAAAGAAAAGAAAATGAAGTTTTAGAAGTAATTGATAGAAATATACCAGAAAAATAGTGTTCAAAGGTGGGAAGAATGAAGAAAAAAAGAGAGAAGGATATACGAATCAACGAGCAGGAGTTGGAAACACTAAGGATCTGGAGTTGAAAAAAGGGCAGGAAATTCCAAACAAAAAGGCATCATCGATTGGAGAAGGCATACCTTGAACTTTGATGACATAGTTTTGCATAATGAGCACACCTCTCATTTAATCTATGTTGCATTTTGAATGTTCAGTGTTCATTTGTAATGATTAGCTAGGAGCTTTAAAGGCAATGTGTATTATTTTGGTAGAGCAGATTTAATTGTCGAAAATGATATGTATTATTCTGATAAGTAAGTTCAAGATGATTTGAATGCATAATTTGATGTTGTTATGATTGTTATTTATCATGTCAGATAATTATTTAGGTATTATTAATGATATTTGAAAGTTTAGTTTAAGCATTTGGATTTGATTTTGATTCATAAATTTACTAAAGCTTTGAGTATCAACTGGTTTCTGGATATGTTATTGGTGTTTAGCAAGCTATGTTCATGTTTGGATTAATTGAAAATAGATTTAGTTCAATGTAACAGTGTTAGAGTTGAAGAAATATCATTTTGAAGTTAAGTGTTGAATATGATTTTATTAGCTTCATTGTTTTTTTTTTTTTTCCTTGAGTTTTTGATGATTCGAACAAGTTGTAATAAGCATGTTTGAGTTATGGTTGCATGGTTTAGGTTATTATTAAGGGATTTTAGACATTTTCTGGGTTTAGGTAGTTTTCTGGATTTCTGTTTGAATGTTCATGAGCTAATTTTTAATTTCTTATAAACTAGTATTTTGTCCTTTCTTTTGAGCTTTGATCGAAGTATAAATCTATATACTATCATTTTGTGCCATTTATTTGTCCATTAAAGGTTTGGTTTGGGTCAATTGATCTGAATCAACTTTGAATATCTAGGTTTAGGTTTACTTTGATTCTCCATGTTGTATCTCTATATGCCCTTGATTTGATGTAATCTGGTTTGTAACTTTGATTTGGTTTTTGGGTTTTTATGATGTTCTTCATATTCTTGGTAAAAAAATCAACCAAAAACACCATTTTGATCTTCGTTCTTTCAGTTCTGAGCATGGGTCATGTTTTGGGGCTAGAAAGCCCGGTTCATATGGTTGGGTTGAGTCCATTAAAGCTTAAGGGCTTGTTTGGTAAAAATGAAATTTAGTAAATAAAAATGTGTTTTGGGCCTTAAGTCATGTTTAACAAACATATCTTTAAGGAAAATTTAAAGGTTGTGATTTTTAGCTAAGAGTGTGTTTGGCAAACACACGCTAATGTTTTTTTTTAAGCCTTGTATTTCTGTTTTTTATTTTATTTTTTGTCAAACGCAACCTCAATTTCCAATTAAATTTTATATTTTTAAAAAGACTATTTTGCAATTAAATTTGGGTTTCGCACATCTTATTACACTTTCATATTTAATATTTGAGATTGTGAACTTATATGCAAGACGTTTTTCCAGTATTAAATAAAGTCGTTTTAAAAACAAAAAAAACTTTTTAACTTTATATAAAAAATAGATTTGTGTTTAAAATTGCATATGGCCGAGTTTCTCCACACAAAAAAAAATCATGTTTGCATTTTTAATAAAAAAAAATTGCATGATTTAGCATACCAAAAAAATTAAAAAATAGTTTTTATATTTTGCAAGCATTATATATTTAAAAAAAAAGTTTATTAAAGTCATTGGACTTAGTCTAAATTTCAAAATCACTAAAAAATCAATTTGTTTATTTTTAATATCAAAGATTATAAACTTATACTTAGGATGTATTCCCGATATTAAAAGAAACAAATGCAAAATATATGATATGGCTTTAGAATGACTAGGTTTGACCCATAAAACCATGGTCTTCCTTACTGGGTAGATCTGCTTTAACCAATAGACAAACTACTGCTTAAAACAATAGACAAACTAATTGTTAGAAAAACACGACAAAACCTTTGTAATAATAAGACAAATGAGCAATACAATTTATCTTAGGTAGGATGTATTTCGGATAATATTATCTTTCTTATACATAACTAATCATCTTATCTAAAGTTTGAAGATGAATTAGGATTTCTAGAAATGAAACTAATAAGTGGAAACTTCAAAGTTTTTAAACCATATAAAAAGACAATTTTTTTGTTTTTTCCACATCATCTACACTTTTGATCCAAAAGAATAATAGGCGCAGTGCTAAATTGTCACTGGATTCTTTGTAATAAAATATATTGCAAGAGTGAGTCAAACTCAAGAATCAGCTTCCCGAAATAAACTTGATTGTGTTTAAGATTTGCATTGAGCAGAAAAGCTTTTTATAGCTATAAAGGAGTCTGTTTTCCATGGTCAAGTTGTGCGTTTGCCTTTTTAAACCCTGTTGCATATGGTTGCATCCTGTGTCGTCTGATAGAGTATTTTGACAGGTAACTACGAGGGAGAAAGGGCAATACTATTGTTTTACGGAAACAAAACTATAGATAGGCTAAAACTTGATACTATCGGCATGAATGTACTGTTTCATGCATGGTTGCATTTTCCATTTGCTTGTAATGAATCATATAATGTGTTGCAAAGAACCCGGCCGGTCCTTTCCCTCTTCTTCTTCTTCTTCTTCTTCTCCGCCGCCTTTATCATCCTTCTTTCTGGAAATGGAAAATATTCTAAACAAAACCAACTTACCCTATACCGTCAAAGAATAGTATGTTGAGTGATTGGTTATTGCACATATATTGCCATTTGTTTAACATGTGGAATTGTTAGGTACATAGCTGTGGGAAATGAACCTTTCCTCCATGCCTTCAACAGCACTTTCCTTCATACAACATCTCCAGCACTTCAAAATATACAAGCAGTCTTGATAAAATTAAGCTGGGTTAGGCAGGCAAGTAAAGGTCACAATACCATTAAATGCATGCAGATGTGTACCAGATTCACGACCTCATGATCCCTATCAAGTTTCTCAGAGATAATAATGCCCCCCTTATCATCAATATCTAGCCATTCCTCAGCCTTTATGCTGACCCCAATTTCCCGATCGACTATGTATGCCTTCTTCAATGGCACGTCTGCCAACGGATATGGGTAATGGAAAACCTCTAGTTCCTGCGCAAGGTGTAAAATATTTGGCAAGGCAATGGTGTATAATGTCACCTGATCAAGCCAGCATTTCTGACCCCAACTTGCCTAGCAGCATTGCCTATGCCTGCATTTACGCAGCCTGGGATATGGATCTTCGTGCGGCACAGTACTGGATGTTAGAAGCAATTGTTTCTTATGCTTTTAACATGTACTATCAGACCATGGATCAAAGGAATGGTGCGTGTTCCTTTTTCTAATTTATCGACCCTTACAAGTCTTGATCCAACTCAAAATGCTTGTCGATTTGAGATCATGATCGATCTAGGAAAGCATGAGAAACCTCCTGCCCCTAGCCATTCATTTGCAAGAAGGAAAATCCGGCAACAACCATGGCTTTCATCTTGGTGCTGATCATTTGTGGTGCTTACTGAGTTCCAGATGGCGCCAATACTGATCTGAGTTGGACGGTGCCCGCGCCACTGCTTATCCAGGCCTCATTCGTCCCCATGGAGATTTCAGATGCCACATGTAGCTTAGTTTTGAAATCTTAATTTTACTCCGGTTGAGTTTGTTTGCAAGAAATGTAGTTCTGATTAGAATCATTAAAGTGGATATTCACATAACCCTAGATTCTTACACGAAACAAATTATTGTGTTTATTCTGTGCCCATCCTTGAACAATTCGAATCTTCCCATTTCTTTGACTATAAGGCGCGCGGTGGTGATTAAAACAACCACTATCCATCGATCTTGGAATATTGTTGTCTCTGCCATTACAAAAACGTTTTGCCTCGTTGAACATATCTAGCCACTTGTTACAGGAAACAACATTTTGCCAATATTTCACCAAATTTGGGGCACCAAAGACCACATCATCTTGAACACAAGAGTACCAGAGTACCAAATAAATGACATATAGTGTTTCCTTTTCCCCCGAATGGAGCTAAACTGGAGGAAAGCGAGGGTGACAAGGGGAAAGCTAATATAGATTGAGATTAAATAAGCACAATTCCAACATGAAAGAAGTCCCTAAAGCACAGCATTCCCTCAGTTGTAGACCATGTACTTTGGCGTTGCACTAAACTTCTGGTAACCCTTGATGACCTTGTTTACTGCATCAAGGAAGTCTTTCTCAGTCACTGTCTTCCTGCGTGCTCTAATGGCATACATCCCAGCCTCAGTGCAGACACTCCTAATGTCAGCTCCTGTATAACAATCCAACATCAAAAATTCTGATAAAATGACTAGAGAGACTTTAAAAGGTTGTGGACCAGCAAATATAACCATACAAGTTGCTGGAGTTGGAGGCTGCTATCCATGCCACTTCAAAATTGCAAAATAAGAATAAGGATTCTTTGAACTCACGCCATAGTACTAGTTGAAACATAATTTCATCTTCAATATAGCACAACTTCCCCTGAACTACATCCGCAGCCTATGTGACCATATTTTTTTAGCTTCTACATTCTGATCCACACACCAAGAGCAAAGATTTCACTCCCTTGGAAAAGAAAAGAGTGCCCCATCTTTGCAACTTAGATCTAAAGCCATGCCCTGAAAGGCATTACCCACCCACCCCCCACCCCCCCTTTTTTTTTTAACAGCAGGTAGTTAAAGTTAATTTAAAGGAAAATTATGCGTAGAATGAGCTTAGAAAGGCATCAATACCAGTTGAATTTGGACAAAGGCGTGCAAGAAGCTCAAAACGAATATCTCTTTCACAATTCATAGTTCGTGTGTGGATCTTGAAAATCTGAGTCCTGCTCTCCAAATCAGGCAGCCCAAACTCAACCTTACGATCTAATCTTCCTGGACGTAACAGAGCTGGGTCCAGTGTATCAGGTCTGCAAACAACAGAACAAATTAAGGTACCAGCGAGACAGAAATCACAAACTAGTACACTTGCTAGCTAGCAAGACAACAAAATATAGATGCATCAGAGATCAGAATGAAACAGGTAGCAAAAGTAATACTAGTCAATGAGTGGACTTGAAAAAGATATTTCTTACTTCGAAGGTATTAGAAAGAAACAAATTATATATATATCAGTTAAGTAGCCCATTAACCTGTTTGTTGCCATCAAGACTTTGATATTTCCTCGAGCATCAAAACCATCAAGCTGATTTACGATTTCAAGCATGGTACGTTGGACCTCATTATCTCCACCGACACCATCATCAAAACGTGCACCACCTATTGCATCAACTTCATCAAAAAAGACAATGCAAGCTTTTTTTGACCGTGCCATCTGCAGTGAATCAAACTCCAGTCAAATATAAGTAGCAGATAAGTTCTATTGATAAATTACAAATTTGAGAGACTGTATTTGACCTGAAAAAGCTCCCGAACCATGCGTGCCCCCTCACCAACATATTTTTGGACAAGTTCACTCCCAATAACACGAATGAAGCATGCATCAGTTCTGTTAGCTACAGCTCTTGCCAAGAGAGTTTTACCCGTTCCAGGAGGACCATAGCACAAAACACCCTTAGGAGGATCAATTCCAAGCTTTACAAATTTCTCTGGATGAAGCATGGGAAGCTCAACAACCTAAATTTTAGGCAATTTATTTTAAGAAATAACCTTAAGAAAACATTTAATTTGAGCTAATGTAAATAATATAATGTGTATATGAACGGATGAAAATAAATATCATAAATAGTATACGCACTTCTCGCATCTTTTCTATTTGCTCCTTACATCCACCAACATCATTATATGTAACATCAGGCTTTTCTTCTACAGTCATCATTGTAACACTTGGATCAATCTTTGGAGGCAATGGAATCTGAATCTGATACTTGTTGCGATCAACACTGCAATGGCAGTGAGATTGTTGTATCTATATCCCATGAAATCAAACACACACGCGCGCGCGTACTCACAGCCAAACATGTAAAAACATAAAGAACCTTAAAAGAGATCAACGAGGGAAATTTACCCCACTCGCATGCCTTCTTCTATATCAGTAGGGGAAACTTTGTCACCAAGCCCAACCACAAACTAATATTACAAAGAAAGTATAAAGTTAGAATGGTCCACAAAACACATTAGTAGCATGTGTCAACTGAGTGACAAGAACACTTAACACAATTGGCAGTGTTCAATACATAAAGGTCCATACATCAAATTTAAAAAATTAGCAACTATGACAAAAGGTCAGCAATGAGGCACGTCATTTGAGCTGTTGTTGATATAACCAGCACAAGCATGAAAAAATAAGGAGGCAGAAGAAAATGGTTTAAGACAACATTCTAAAGAAACACACCTTAGCAATTTGCTTGACATTTATGACATACTTTGCATCCTCGGTATTTGGACTAATAATCTTTGTGCACCTTGCAACCTGATGTGAGGGGGAGGGGAGACAGTCTTAAATTCATTATTCATTATTCAATATTCAGAACTTCTACGACATTTCTTTGCTTTTTATTGGAAAAAGGAGGGGGGAAATTCCCAAATCATCATGCCTGTAGTGGTTGTTCTTCTTGCATCATCTGCTTATCAGACACAAGGTCCCACTGGCTGGGTGCTGCTAAACCGGTGTCAGATTCTTTAATGCCTATGAATCAAGCAAAAGCATCAATAATCAAAATATATGTACTAAACGCATCTAAATGGTGCATTCCTTGGAAGAGCAAGGTCATCACACAAGAAGAGTTTGATGATATAAACAACACGCATGAAAAATGAAACGAGCATCTTATCAACAGCACATTTTCAATCAACAACTAATTTGGAGAGAAGCTTTAATGGCACTACATTAAAAGAAAACCAATCTCTTCTCTCTCTGTGTATATATGAGAGCGTGTGTGTGTGTGTGTGCAGGTATCAAAAACTGATTCTTTAAGTCTAGACCTACAGCAGTGACCATGAACGATATTAATCTCAAAGCTTTCAATCACTGGCAGCCTAGACCCAGATCCAAAAAAAAATTACTATAAAGATAGCTATTTAAATCTTTAATTGAAAGCAAAAAAAATAAAGGAGCCTAAAGATTATTACCCCGAAGATCATTAATCTTCTTAGCTAATTCTTTGATTTCCTTCTCTTCTTTCTTAATACTGTTCGAGTACGGACCCAAACCCTGCATTAATTAATTAATTAATTAATCAAACCAATATTCAAAAGTCAATTGTTAAGAAAAATAACAACGAAATGGAACATGCATAAGTTTTGAGGAGAGCGATGTCGTCTTCGTCGAGAGGAGGTGGATTCTTCTCGTCCTTCAATATCTCATCGTCGTCAACCGCTGCCGGAGCCATTGATTAATTAATAAATCGATCCAAATCTTAAACCTAAAAGGCCACTGAAGCCAAGACTGGAGAAGCAAAGAAATCTTTTTCTTTTTCTTTTTCTTTTTCTTTCTTTTCTTTTTTTGATAGAGAGGGGCAGTGGATTGGCATTTGGTTTCGATATAAAAAGCGGGACTTGCCCTTTCCTACAAGAAACACTGCAAAATGCATGCCATTTTCTCTTTTCTTTTTCATTTTTTTACTTCCTGTCTGATGCTGTTAACCATACAAGATTTCTTCCGTTTTGCAGTACTGAGGTTCGACTGTAATTTTTTAAATTTTATATTTTAAAAAGTTTTAAATTAATTTTTTTAATATTTTTAATTTTTTCGATACATTTACATTAAAATAAAAAAAATATTTTAATATATTTTTAAAAATATATATTTTAAAAGTATTATTCCGAACACAAGTTGTGCTTGTGCTTTTAGTATTATGCTACTAATCCCTAAAATTTTTGTTTTTTCTTAGATATGTTGTCTATACCATGCCTATATTTAACATATAAAAAAAAGTTTTATTAAAAACATTGCTTATAATAGATCAAAATAAATATGTATGTGTTTTGCATATGTCTTTAATAAAAATGAGTATTTAATAAAAATTAGAATATCCAATAAAAAATGTTAACAGTAAATTTTAAAAAAAATAAAAAATATATTTATTTTTATTTTTTAAATTTTAAAACAATAATATATCATATCGATTTAGATCACTCAAGTTTACCCATCAAATTCATGCCCAAGTTATGTACCCAACTTGGTTCAATTTTATTTTTTGCAACCACAATCTTATTTAAAAACAAACTAAAATTCTAATGATATTTCCAAAAAACAATAACTTAAATATATTTTCAATTAAATTAAGAGATTAATAAAGTTATGTGTATAATATATATTCAACCATTTAATTTCTAATTAAATAAAGTTAAAATAAATAAAAAAGGCAAAATAAGGAATGAGTATAGGAGGCTCAACATGTCTGGCTCACTAAAATTAAAGTCCAACACGTGGGCCTAACAGCACACGCCTAAACTTCTAAACCTAATATTTTTTAAATTATTTAAATATGTTTTATCCATCTATTTTTTTTATAAAAAAATTAAAAAAAAAGATATAGACGACGCATCGTCTACTACCAGAAATTCAATCGCCACAAAGGTGACTAAAAAATTAGAGGTGGTATTTTTGCCTAAAATATTCATTTTCAACTCATTTTTTTCTAAACAC
>Ga0307515_10001219_pt1 | contig 58843 bp, 66 predicted proteins | sample 17_EM_MG_FD_194513 | JGI IMG/M metagenome (GOLD analysis project Ga0307515, IMG submission 194513) | Populus trichocarpa ectomycorrhiza microbial communities from riparian zone in the Pacific Northwest, United States - 17_EM | ecosystem: Host-associated > Plants > Roots > Unclassified | place... | reverse complement strand
AAATTGATCACAGGGGATGGGGGGGCGGGGTGTGATGCGGCCGCTGATATGTGATTGATTGTGTAGTAGCTTCAAGAGTAAAATTGATCACAAGGGATGGGCCAAATGTACCTCGATATTCATCTTGAGAAACCATCACCATGGCCTGCTTTCCACTGGCCTATTCAGACCGCGCACAATGAATAGCTGCGGCTGCCAGCGCTAATGTCTGAGGAGGAAGAGATTGGAATTACTGGGATGATGTTGGCTGGCGCCCCAAGCTATTGGCGGTGAAGAAGAATTGGTGGTAAATACGATCAAGCACTTCCATTCGCATGAACCATGACTTCTCATCATCGACGGCCTTTGAGAGGTAAGCCTTAACAAACAGGAGCTGCTTAACCTTGATGCAAAGCTCCGTCTCAGAGCTCACATCCAACTGGTAACTTCGGACAACAGTTTGACGTGCCCCATCTGCCAATCGTCCTCGAATGGTACTAATCTCCAGTTACAACTATGTATATTTTCGGGGGTAGTCAATATCTGTCAGTCTGATAGAGGAGCATTAAACAGAATTCAAAACTTACAGCTTCTCGTGTTTGCGGATCTATTTTGAGTGATGGACCACAGGGCAATTGACACACAGATGTTGTACCTACAGGTGCACCTGCTTATGTCTGCTGATGATCCTGGGCTTCAATGGCTAGTTTCCAAACTTCTTCAACCATCGAGTACTTGTCATCGGATACTATTGGCCAAGGATTGTTTGTGAATATGATTGCCTCCATGAACCTTTTCGCTACCTCAAAAGTGCCTATTTGGTGTTGGGGAACATTCTGATCACTATTGGCCTTGGGTTGGTGAATATTCTGGTCTCCACTAGACTTGTCGAGAAGCACCAGTGCCCGGGTCGATGGTGCACGGTCAGAATCGCATCACTTGTTGAGGAGGGATGACTTTTGGCGTTTCAGCAGTGGTGGTGCCATTGCCGCAGTTAGATTTCGGGAATTTGGAAGCGGAGGGCGTGCAATGACAGTGATTCCTCACGTGGCTTGGCATAGGTTCCATTTGCTGTAACGAAGATCTAAAGTTGGAGAATGTGGGAGAGAGTGTAAAAGCAGGACATATAAGATTAAGTGCAATACAATAACGGGATAAATGGTGAAAGAATTAGTACATATTCCAGGAGGATGCAATTCGAGGCGTGCCTTGAAAGGGTTCTGGAGAGATGACTTCAATGGTTCATAATTATATCGAGGATGGCAGTCCTTGTTGCGATTTTGTATATTGTCAGGTGCGCCAGAATAGATGGATTTCGATTGCCGAATGTTAGCAACTCCTATGAACAACACTCTGTACGGATACAAGAATTGGAGGTTGGCTAAAGCTGACGCACATAGAGAATAGAACCAGAAGCACCGGAAGATAACTCGGGACATCCACTAACCCTTGGTGCTGGCCACAAATTGAGCACTAAGAGCCTGAATGTAAACATGAGCCCCCGCATATGACTCCTCTACATGTAGTCATTATGCGTGACAGTTCCAGCATTTGCGATGACCATATAGCATAGAAATTGGAGCAGCATTGAGAATCTGCAACACTCGATAGATTTGGTTGGGACCTTGTGACTGACGGCTGAGTTGCAAGGGTTCATACCGGACTATGTTATCAAGCGAGGAGAAATATGAATGTCCATATGTGGTATATCTGCCGGAAGGACACATGTATTTTCACGATATTCCATTGTTTCAGGATGCTGCAGCTAAGTTAGCCGTCGATAAGGCAACATCATAAGCATAACTTCCCTTTCATGGGTTCATCTGGGCCGTGTCTGCAGAATAGCCTTCACAACAATGTTGCAGTAGTTGATGGAAGAGGGAGAGAATTTGGTACACAAAGAAGAGATACAGGTGTGGAGAAAGAATGGTAATGTACGTTGGATGATTCAGGGGTAATCTTATTGATTCAAGCACTCATCAATGCCAAGATTGCTAACAAATGGGTCATAAATTCTCACTCACATTCGGATTTTGTGCCAAATATCTAGTGAATCGCACACTGTTCAATCACACATTCATTATGAATCTCCCAACTACAATGTTGACTTAAAATAAATATTGGGGTTGAAAGCTATATTCTACAATGGTATGAATGTATAGTGAGACGTCATGTGACAGCAGGCAGGGGAATGATGGTTGCATGCATGCAGTTCCGGGGAATTGAGGTGCACCAAAGTTGACATCATTATGCTTGGATTGAATGGCTGAGGATTGCAGGCTCGCATGACTCTGACAGTAAATTGCACTCTTCGTAGCTGTCTTCTCGAGACTCGAGCTTTCAAGATTCGCTCTCTCGGAGCTTCCCTCGATCGAATTTGGTCCACACAATCTTTTTTCAGATACGAGTTTTGGTGGCCCAAATATATATTCAGTAAGAATACAGTTAAGTCTTGATTCAAAGATTTGAGAACTTAGTCCACTTTGGGTAAGTGCGGTAGATGGGTGAGCGGGAGTTGCCAACCATCTTGCAGAGTCGCTGAGCAGAATCAGTCTTTTGAGATTCCCGCTTTTAAGCTTCCACAGCTCTTTTGACAGAGCCCAAACTTGCAGAAGCTATTTTAGGATTTGGAAGCATTGGTCCAAACATACTACTTAGTCAACATCGAGTTAAATGAGGTTACTAATTTGGCGGGCTTATGCATTCATGGTTTAGTTGCGCAGTGGCACCTTCCTCCAATGGACAGTTGACACTGAGCTGACAGTTCAAGGCATGTTAGCGGCGGCCTTCAACATACTGATCAAGCATCGGTTTATATCTTAGCAGGCGCGGAGCGGGATGAGCCTCCTGCACCTAAAGGTGAAGTGACATGATAGATCTGTGTGCACTGGGTCCACTAATTCAAAGTCGAAGGACATGCGCTTCGGTGGCTTATTTGTTGCTCTTGAGGCCTCCCTGGGGTGGAATGGTAACATCCCCAATGACTCGCAGCTTGACAAAGTTGGCTTCATATATATTCAAGAAGCTCATTCTGGACAGGATTGAAGATCTCAGTAGTCAATGATCTTCAATCATACCCAGGAAAACCCTGGCAGCGTAAGCGTCATTTGAGCCAAGAATACCCGAGCCATGTCTCAGCTTCCGACTCGCTGGGATGCGGAACAGAGGTGTGCCAGAACTTCAAAGATATGCCAGCAAATGCTGCGGATTTGCCACGAATAAGTGAACCTATGTGTCATATTCTGACACAAGTACTCATTGTCGCCACATCTGTTTTGATTGCCAAATGGGATTGGCGAATATGCAGTGCTGGATCTGTCAGGAAGATATGCCCAGGATTCTCCGGTGCACCGGAACTTCAACCTTAGGCCAGCAAATGCCGTGGCAATGCCACAAATATCCTGACACAGGTACTCAATATTGCCTAGTCTGTTTTAATTGACAAATGAGATTGGCGAATAAGCTGTGCTAAATCAGTCATGAAGATATGCCCTGGATTCTCCAGTACACCAGAGACTCCATGGCACACATCGTTATGACTGATTGATCGCTGCTTATTGGCCAATCCCATTTGGCATAAAGACAGTCTAAGCGATATTGAGTACCTGTGTCAGGATGTTTGTGGCATAGCCGCAGCATTTGCTGGCCAAAGGGTGAAGTTCTGGTGCACCTGAACGTCGATCAATTGGGTGCAAAAGCTCCTGCTTTGCCACAAATAAGCGAGCCGTGTCTCATACTCAGGCACAGGTACTTGAGTATCACCTAGACTGTCTTATTCCTAAATGTGATTGTCAGATATGCAGTGCTCCATCTGTCATAAGCAATCATATGACATTTGCTGAAGAGACTCCGGCGCACCTGAAAGTTGTTGAATTTTGCTCTTTCATTCGAAATACGGACGTGGGTTCAGGCTTCCAGTGCACTACAAATTCACAACTGACCATTAATTGAAGCCCTTGTTGCATCAATCTCAGGGTTTTCTACTCATGCCATCTATCATGCAATTGGTCAGCCGGAGGAACTTCTTATGTCGCATATCAATTCACCTCATCTCATATGGTCATTAATAATAAACAAGAACGCCAATGAAATCCCACTCTAGCCAGTTCTAATTCAAGATACAACAATTCCAACATCAGAACTTTGATTCACTTCAACATTGAAGAGAGAAAGATTCATCTCTCCAGTATAGAGTCCCTTAAAAACGATCTTTTTGACTATTTGTATCAGTTCAGAAGATTATGTGTTGCTTGAGTGTCTAAAGAGGCATACCGTGATGAAGCGTCTAACACTCTCAGATTAATGGTTCATCAGACTGCAATGTGTTTCCATTCTCTGTCGGCCGATTCGTATGGTCTTCACGAGCCTCCAGAATCCGGTATATCATCAACGTCGTGATGTTAGGTTGACATATCAAGCCATGCAGGACTCTCATTTGCGCAACTCCAGATTGTTGGTGGAGATCGCTTGCGCGGTTATCGTAGCCACCAGGACCTGTATCCAGTCACGATGTGTGAGGTACTCGGTTTTGCCCTAGCCGTATAACTCATGCAAATGCCTACTGCTGCTCATTCAATACCCAAAATTTCTGAGTTATTACTGCATGATTTGCAGCTGTAAGATTTAGGCATGTCCCACCCACTTTGGGTGTGGTTATGAATACAGAGGGATTTCGTGAATCCTGGAATTTGAGCTGCATTTCTGTGTGTTCATCATTGCCCATTTTGGCATACATGTGGAATATATCCACATTATCCGCAAAAAACTTCGTCAGCCACCACTTCAAATGACAAACCTGGCCAGGAAGAGGACAAAATGGGCACTGCCTTTTGTGGAGGAGGCGCACTGGGCGGTGCATTTTCGGTTCTCACTTCTGGAACCAGTGTCTCTCTTAATGTGTCATCTTGGTCAGGTTCGGGATACTCTGCAGGTTCCTTGACAAGCATTGGCAAAAATGTCTCTCTCAGCGATCAGAAAATCGAACATTCCACCCAAGTATCGAGTGGCCATTCATCGTGCTATTATCCAGAAACATTGTTGCGATCCTCGCTGTCTCCCAACACTAACGAGAAACATGCTAGCCGCCATCTATGAACCCTCCATGCTCCAGAAGCACCCCGCAAAGTGTACCTCTCCACCAGGGTCTTCAGATGCGCTTGCTTGTCCTCAGTCCACTCAAGATTAATGACGTGTGCTTTCTCCTTTGGTATCTGGACGAGTGGTTTTCCATTGGCGAGTTTTGATTCTGACCACTGCCTGATTGTCCATGGCTTTGCAATCTGAATCATCCAGTGTGCCGCATCCTGTTGAGCTTCTTCATCTTTAGTCCGGATAGCATGCATCATACTCTTCACAGCAGAATACATTGCCTAAGCACCACCCTTTTCCATCACAGCATCAAACTCTGGATCTTCAGGCGCACCTGAAAACAGCCATATCGTCGGAAAACACCAGTCATAGAGTGAATGGAATCCCAATGTAGCAGTGACTTGAAGTTTGAATCGAATTTTCGCATTCATTGCAATTTACCAGCCCACACTGTTTTTAGTCTCAAACCGATGGGACTCATGAAAAATCCCCAAACTGCATGCACAGTAGGAGAGTTGGCCATTGCTTGATGGTTTCGCTCTGGATGTTAAGGTATCATACGACACAAGGTGGATATTCCATCGGTTTTCTGGCTCATCATTACTGGTGTTCAGATGCTCGTGGGTGAGATTCGCATTTTCGGTGTGCAATAAATTAACCAATCTGAAATTGGTTACATGTGTCTTCTCGGTGATGACACTTTTGAAGGTATCAGCCACTGAGGGCATTGTTACCACCAACATTTGTTCAAGGGCTGAGATCAGTGCTGGATCCCCATGGGGTGGTGTTGACTGGATCTCCACCAGGCGGCGAGGCACAGAATTCAATCTCTGGAGCGGATACCCCTCCCGCTCTTCACCGACAATGCCAGGAAAGTCGTTGTGCGCCAATATCACCCACTCTTCAAGGGTATTCCCCCATGAAACGGACAGTGGCAACCCCATCACGACTTACTCAGTCACCAATTTGCAAAGCATTGCTGCTGCAACTGAGGTGAAAGTCTTTCCAAGACCCATTTCATCCCCCACCAGTGCTCCTGGCATATCAGATTCCCAAACCCATCTCCTCAGGATAAACCAGATGGCCCAAACCTGGTGCGCCAAAAACTCAGTTCCGGGCAGGCCTGAAATTGAATACTTGCAGCCTGGAACACATTCATCTGTTGATTGGCGAATAGAATGCGCATTCAGCAGCCTGACTGCTTCATCATGACACTCCTGTTCAAATTTGTTGTTGATTGTATTAAGAACCGTATCCAGTACTCAGCTTGTATTTTCTGGATCAAGGACCTCCTCACCATCCTCCACTTGCTCCTGAACCTCCCTTGCACTTTTGTCAGTATTCTTTTCGTCCTCAATGATCTCTTTCAGTTGCGTGGATGTAAGCTGGGCAGATAAGCTCATATTCCAGCGCTCCTGAAATTCATCTCAATGTTAGGTATTTCACAGAGAAGTAACCATTTGAACACATACATGTGGATGGAATATAATCAATTCTATTCTTCCAATCAGAACGTACATTAATACAAGTATCATTCTTGTGCCCACCATCCTCCTCTGCATTCTCTTCTCCCTTTGTTTCACCCTCTTCAGAACCTTCCAATCTCTTTGTATAATGATTAGCAGTTGCTCACATCTAGCCTTGACATGGCTAGCGCGGATTACCTTTGTCGGCCTAATTACGTGCTCGGCAATCTCTATCCCTGTCGCTCTCATCATTTCTACCACAAATATCTTCACATTATGTCCAAGTTTGAACTTGAAACCATTTGAAAGGCAACGGTTGTACGAAATCTGGCCATGTATCGGGTCTTTGATCATTTGCCTGTGTTCGTATATTCCCATATACTCTTCTTCCAATTTGTCCTGCTCCAAGGTGCACTTGAACATTGATGTGAGAATGTTTGGCTCTTTCGGGCCGCCGTTTTTGTCAATGAAATCAACCAACTCCTCCCAGTGCCTCACATCTGTATACGAGGCTTGGAGTTGATTGGGAGCTAGTTCCATATCCTTGCCATTCAACACCCAGTGAATCAGAACCGTGAACGTTGTATTTGGCAACTCTCGGAGGTTACATCTCGCCTTTTTGCCTGCATGCTCTCCCAAATCAGTCGCTGGTCACTTGTTGCCTCGGCTTCAATTTTTCCTCGCCTCTTGAATTTCGCTTGCACTTTTCTTTAAAAACATCTCCACCCACTGCTGGCGAATCCATTCAGCATTATCGAAATTAATCAACGGCAGCCAGTTCTCGAATGTCGCCAAACATTCTGCCACTGCCGTCTCCCAGTGCAGGGGTCCATCTGAAACTCGTTTCAATCGGTTCTTCCCCCAGATAATGGACTGATGCTCCTTCTTGAGAAACCCCGCCACCCATACTTTCTTCCACTTGTTGAATGCTCTGTAGTTGGCCTGCCCCATCGTTTTGGCAAATTGCTTCAAGGAGAACTCCGTTTGCTTCAGGCTAATTGGGGGTTTGCCTTCTGCACCACCCAAGTCTGACGAATCATTGCTCTCATCAGCTGCATCATATTCGTTGTAGGACATCTCCGGCAATGGGCGCAGGTCCGCACTCACTGCGACATCTGTTTTCCACTGCTCCACTGGCGGCTGGAATCCTTCGTCGGGAGGCTTATGGGGTGTTTCCCAGGTGCGCCGGAAGGAGGTCGAGGTGGGAGAGTCGAGCTGGAAGATGTTGGCTGATCGAGTGGATGATTTCCCGGCGGTCCTGGAGGCACTCTAGATGCACCTGGAAATGACGACCCTTGTCCTGGGAACTGCGGAGGGGGGAACATTTGAGACCCGCCATAACCGCCTTGGTGCATGTTATATCCTTGCCACGGTGGCCCATAACTTGGATATTGTTGGCTTGCACTGCTGGTAGGTTGCCAACTGTGTCTCATGTTGAATGGAGACTGCTGATAGAGCTGCGGAGCACTTGGAAATGGCTGCTGTGAAGGAGGGTAACCATACCCTGGCGGCAGATGATAATGATTGGTGTGTTTCCCAAATTGACTGTCTTTGAGAGTGGCATGTTGTGAACGTTTATCCGGTGATTATGAATTGTCGTCACCGCGTTGTTGCGAGACAAACAGGCCACCCAGTGGAGCCATATTCACTGTCTTCGGTGGAGATCCTTTCCTCGACATGCTCTGTTAAACAAAGATAGTGGTAAACTACTATTGATGCGAGATGAGACATAGAATCGATCGGAGTATGGTTGAGTATATTTCAGGTAGCAGTGACCTTCGGCGGAATGAAGGGCTTCTTATATCCTATTCTGTTGTCACCATCTGTGGTGTTTCAATACACCTTTGATCCATGAAACTAACCCAGGCCTTGAGAAAAAGAAACCTCAATCACACACATCCCGCATTTCTTTGTTATATGCTCGAATGCATATACTATCGTATTGGATCGGTGCTCACCTTTGTGCCCATCAATTACTTTACAGGTCATAGAAGGGATATGATATGATATCTCCAGGAACCCAACAAGAACTATATGCAGTATGAAGGTTAGCACGACTAGGGATATTACACATAAGTTGTGTGTGTACGACCTTGCAACCTCATTCAATATGAGGCCTGTGAGTTGAGCAGGAACAGTGATTGCTTCCTATTGAGCTCCTTGCCTATACATCTTAGTTCTCCTCATGATCCACGCTCCAGTCAAGGATCGTTACTGAAGCAAACATCCTACCAGCCTTATCAATTCTCGATGATCAATGCCTGGACATCCAGCTAGCTAGGAAACTCACCTATTCATTGCATTATGATGATCTACCTTCATTATCAGCTGCTCGGAGGCTCGAGTGTAAGCATGACTCACAATGACGTAGTATCAGGCCCTAACGTGGTGATTGCAGTGATGACAAACGAAACCTCCCCCTCGCATTTGGCGGGGTGCGATGCGGCAGTGAATGTGTTATGCTAACCCGGGTTAGCTCCATCAGCAAAATGTATTTTAGTCACTGGAAGACTCCAGGAGTGTCTGAGAGGATGTGGAGTGTAAACTTAGATGCGTCAATTTCAGGAGAGTATCATACCCTAGGAGGGCATTCGGGCCGGCCTTCAGAGTAAATGGGATCTCTGATGACTGCTGCAAGAGTACCATCGGAGTGATTGTGATAGGATTGGGAACACTTCGGAGCGCCAGAGAGAACTTTCGGTGCACCTGGGAGCACCTGGTAGCGCCGGCGATAAGCCTGGGAGCGCCGACGACAGGCCTGGGAGCACCTGGGTGCGCCGGCGTCAAGCCTCGGTGCGCTGGCATCAAGTCTGGGAGCGCCAGCAACAATTCTGGGAGCACCTCCAATCTCAGTAGAGCAGTCTGAGAAAAACAACATCTTCTTTGGGAACGTTGCTGGTGCACCTGGAAATCATAGCTACTACATATCATTCAACGATTTTTAAAACTCATGTATTCAGTTTGCATTCTCATCTATGTATCTATATAGCTACTGATCTACAAACATTATATCTGGATTGGCTGCAGGTGGCACTTGAGAGCAATTCGAGGCGCGCCTGAAAATGACGATCGAGTCAACTCAGAGATGCACTCTGAGGCCGTGATCAAGCACCTTTAGAGATGCACCTGGAGGCGGTAATCGAGCGTATTTGGAGTTGCACTTGGAGGCCGTGGTTGAGCAAACTTGGTGGCTGTAACTGACCGAGTTTGGAGATACACTTAGAGGCAGTGATCGAGCGAGTTGGGAGATACACATGGAGGCCATGATTCAGCGAACTTGGAAGGCGTGATTGAGTGAGTTTGGAGGCCGTGATCGAGCGACTTTGGAGATATGCACTTGGAGGCCAAGCTCGTGCGAACTTGGAGGCCGTAATCGACCGAGTTTGGAGATGCACTGGGAGTCCATGATCGAGCTCGATTGGAGGCCGTAATCGAGCAAGTTTGGACCTTCACTTAGATGCCGTGATCGAGCGAGTGTGGACGAGTACTTAGAGGGGGTTGATCGGGTCGGTAGGCATGCCGGAAACTGAAGCTACATTCAGGGATCAACTCGTAATCATTAGAATGAAAGGAAGACAAATAATCTTGGGTACTCGGTGTATGCTGTACTCGGTGTCAACTCATGATCATGACATCGAGAGATTGAGAGGGATAAGTTAACCTTGTGTTCTGTAATGATGTTAGAGTTGTGGACGAGAAAGTGAGAGATGGGGGATGATGATGAGCACGATGTGGTGGATACGAGAATATATGAGACATCAGGGGTACGACTTGCCTGATTGGGTTGGGAACACCTCGTTTTGGGGTAATTGTGCGCCGGATCGGGACTCGTACATGCTGTATAGGGGCTGGTAAATTGACTCGCATACAAAATTCTCTTAAGTCCCAGTTTCTCATGATGATTTCCCCCATCTCCTCTCATCTCTCTCATTCTCGTCCTCAAGTCGACCATCCCCTAAGAACACCAAGTTAAGTCATCGCTCTCTATCTCTGCATGCCATGATCAAGAGTTGACACCTAGTACAGCATACACCGAGTACTGCATACACCGAGTACAGCATACACTGAAGCACAGCATACACCGCGTACTGCATACACCGCTTATTGCATCATCCCATGATCAGCTGTCTCCCGCTTCCCAGCCAGTCTCTCATCTCTCGGCAGACTATGCTGTACTCAATTCTATACATTCCCACAGTCACGAGTTAACAAATGAATAGAGTCTCAGCTCCCGGCGTGCCTTCCTCCCGAACTACCGCCTCCAGATCGACTGCCTCCAAGTACTCCTCCAATCTTGCTCCATCACGGCCTCGAAGTGCATCACTGAAATCGCTCCATTGTAGTCTCCAAGTGTATCTCGAAACTCGCTGGATTACGGAATCCAAGTTCGCTCGATCACAGCCTCCAAGTGTATCTCTAAACTCCCATGACTATGGCCTCCATGTGCATCTCATTTCCATCTGATTTTATCATAAAATGGAAATACACACCCTATCGTTCCCACCTTTTTGGTCTCACTCACGATATCATGGATCCACGCAATTGTGTGGGCTCCTCAACGCCAGGTAGTATCATATCTTCTCACACGATTCCTATGCTCCTCGAACCAGAACCGCTTATTCTCATGAATTACCTTTGGATGTCGCGAGAGGTTCGGTGGTGGACTCTTTGCCTTCTAGCGCCATCGTTTCAATGCAATGGCCTCCAAATGGTGAATCTCTAAAAGTTCTCTCAATGGGCATGGCCTGGTGCTCCTCCGATTATGCTCGAGTACCATCTGCGGCCAGATTGACCATATGTATATATAGAGAGATACTTAAATAATGCATCCCATATTATGATGTAGCGAATGTTGTGACTGTAACAAAGATGAATATGATAAGACGAAATGCCTTGTGGTTATGTAAGAACCACTGCTGTGAGGATACTGCATCATGTCTCCTGCAGAGCTGCGAAGCTGTCTCGGCCGCTCTCGAAGTATCCCACAGAGCCGCGCAGCGGCCTCAGCTTCACTGGAAGTTTCCCGCAGAGCTGCGCAGAGATCTCAGGACCTCCAAAATTCGACTATCCTAGATGGAGCACCTGTGAATGCTCTTGCAGAGTCTGAGAGCATTTTGCATAGCTCCAGGGGGGTCTGGAAGCATCAGGAAGTACTTAGAAGCACTGGTGAGGATGCCCAGAGTGTCTGGGAGGATTGCATGTGGCTTCCGGACCGAATCACATTTTGCTGATGTCACTTTCAAACCAATATTGCTGAGGCTCTATATCACCCCCTGATGCATCAGCGAAATTCATCCGAATACATATTCAGTGACCAGTTCTCCAATATGGTCAACACTTGCCGGAAACATGTCAAGTGCTTCATCTGCAAATGGAAGTTGTTCAACGAGAACCAACCCGAGGCTCCCAATCAACAATATCACCCAATCTTGATGAATGAAGGGCTACTACCTGATGGGATTTCACCACCTGCACACTGGGATCGACCCGAGCCATCATTGTTCGACTTCGGTCGGTGCACCTGAATGGCCATCGATGAGCTTAGTCAACTCATTCATCTACCCATAGACAATGTAGCGGCTGCACCACCACCGGAAGATACTCCCGACAAAGAAACGATAGACACCCACAAGCCTGATCTGACTTCTTCCCCTGATCTAACAAAGACCAGGGCTCATGGGCAGGTAGTTGGAGTGGGGAACGCGGGGGAGAAAGCATATGGCAAAGCAACTGGATTGTACAACATGCATCGCAAGTACTCAGAACAATGGAATCCATGGCATTCTGTTCCGTCAGCACACGACTTTCAACAGGCTCAGTTATTTAGCCAGCAAACGAAAACCTGGATAGATCAACATCTGAGGCATGGAATGGACAACTTCAAAATCAAATCATTTCAATCAGCAGATGCTCTACGAAAGGTCCTCTCTAGACTCAATTTCGATCTCGGCAATGAAACTTGGATTGAAGAACATTTGCAGATCTTCGGAACATTATACTACAGGGATATTTTCAAATGTATCCAGTTCCTTTTGGCACATCTCTGATTTCAGGCGCACCTCAATATTGAACCGGTGCGCCTCGCAGACACGGAAAGTCGCACAATATACAGCGAGATGATCACAGGCGATTGGTTGTGGGATACGCAAGATCACCTTCCTGCTGGAGCGACGATTGTGGCAGTCATTTGTGCATCCGACAAGACCCACATGACCAATTTTTCAGGTGACCAGCATGCCTGGCCGCTGTATCTCACGATTGGTAATATTCGAAACGATATCTGCCATACACTTACAAAGAGCAACTGGATTCTTGTTGGGCCGATCCCCTGTCCTCCGAAAGGTGCCATAAATACTGACAATGCATGGCATTCCGTAGTTGGAACAGTGCTGTCCCCACTCCCAAATCTTGACATCACTGGCCCTGGCTTGAAATGGGATTGTGCTGATGGATTCCAGAGACAATGTTTTCCTCTTTTGGCGGCCTGGGTCGGGGATTATCCGGAACAAGTCATGGTTGCTCAAGTCTCATATGGCTCATGCCAGATGTGTGAATTTCCTAAAGGTGGGCCGATGAGGCATTCAATTTTTCGACCACTTGATAACCCACGAGATCAGCCGATTTACTCGGAGCTGCTGGTGGACAACAATACTGATGCTCTGCACACTCTCGGTGTCCACCCAATCCGCAACCAGTTCTGGCAATCCCCTCTCTGCAATGTCTATCTACTTTGGAAGCCTGATGAATTGCATCAGCTGCTCCTGGGTTTAGTTAAAGACTTATTGCACTGGCTGCTCAAATACCTGAAAGCTAGAAATGTCAAGGATTGATTTGACAATCGATTCACATCAGTACCACGATATCCAGGCCTCCAGCGCTTCTCTAAACCACTCGATTCGATGAAATGCGGCTCCTGGCAGGGAAAAGAAATCCGGGGCATGATCAGAACACTAGCAGTAAATTGCGCTCCAATTCTTGACTGCTCCCAGGATGCCGGGAAAACTGCGGCGCAAACAGCCTCTGATGAAATGGTGATGGGAGCAGTGCAGGCATTATGTGAAATCTCTCGACTTGTCAGCCAACAAAATCACTCAGATCTATCCCTCGCAGCACTAGACGATGCACTGAAGCAATTTCACAAGAAGAAGGGTGCTTTTCGAGATCAGAAAATGTCAAAGTCTGTGAAGGCCAAAGTGCATGAACTATTGGCAAGAGAATCCCATCATTTACGAGAACAAAAGATTCATAAAATCCGTGCTGCAATGGAGCTTCAGCTGTATGTGGCTGAAAAGGTTACTAAGTCAAAATGAAGGCAATTTCAGGTGCGCCTGAATAGAGCCCGACAAGCGACGACCATATGGTCAGATGCTGACCGGCAGAGGGCAATCGAGCGATTGGAGCCCAAAATCCATCAGGTGACACCTGCTAAACGCAAGCTTTTTGATAAGTGATTCCAACATCAGGAGCGACAACTATTGCAGAAAGTCGGGACAAAGGCAACCGGTCCCAGAAGCATATTCCCCAAAAAACTTGCTCAAATGAAGACTGCTGCAGAAGAACAGGGTTACGGTGCGGTAAACATGACCGCCGACAAGCGTGTTCAATTTCCGGTCTGTCTATCCGATGCTGAGATTGAAGCCACCACCTGGAGTATCGGTGATACGGACCACGTTGTGAATCAGCTCGAGAGAGAGATTCATGGTATCACTTCAAAGGACCAGATGCGGTTTACGAAGGAATTCTCTATCAGCTTGATCCAGTTGGAAGCTTGGTGGCAGGCAAGCGGTGTTCAGGAGCTCCAGACAACCATCGAACAGCGTGAAATCCATTTTGGATATTGAATGATGCACCTTGTGAGCCGAATATCAGAGTCAATTTGGCGAATGAGTTCTGGCGACAATTTCACCACCGATATTGCTGAAAGGCTACATTTCGGCAATGTGAAAGAGGTATATCGATCCACCAACAAAGTCAATTACATTCAACAGATGCTCAAGCACAATGACCGGTGTACCGGTCTCGACTATATGGAGGAGACACTGTCATATATTGCCCTTCAAGGCTGTTACGATATTGACTCTGCCAAAGTTCTAAATCAACTATCAGCTGCCGATAAACAGCGAAATATACGCCGAGCCCTTCTTTCACGCCTCCACAATTGTCAGGAAGAGTCATTTTTCTGCCCCGTATCACCACAGGTACATCATTTGAGAGAAACTCATGTCTGTGGCGTGTGCAGAAGTATCAAATTAACCTCACTCAGAGATGCATCAGTAGATTTCGGATTTCCCAACTTTGGACAGCTATTCCGTACACGAATTGAAGACGACTGGGGAGATGAAGTTAGTGGACTGGTGCTTGGATATGATCAGAATGTACTCATAGACAGTGTATTTATTAAACTTCAGAATGGGCTGTTGTACTACCTTCAACCATTTCACTGCCCTACATCTGTTGAGCGTCTGGGACCTGATTGCAAGGTAGAATATATGGATGCCAACCAAGGGATCATGCCTGAATCCCATGACAAGTGTTAGCAATGGGTCCGGGTAACCTGCCAGCAGTCCAGTTTTTGGGCGGCGGTTTGGTTTGGTTCGGGTCGTTACCTGGCCAAAAACCCGAACCACTATGTCTTGGCGGTTTTGTTACCCGGACCGAACCGAAGACGTGTGTATTTGGGCCGGGTAGGAACCGGACCGCGGGTCCATGTTGCGGTTCCTACATTTTTGACTCCAATTAAGTGTTTGAGTTCTGATCGTATCATGACATGATGTATACGTAGTTTGTGCAATTCAAACCGATCTTTCACCTCCCGCTTTCAGAATTGAGATCCGACTGATATTCGTTGAGTGGCTGTCAAATCAGCGTATATTTTCACCGAAATTCGCGGGTTTTCGACAGCGACTCAACGAATATTGGTCGGATCGCAAATCTCAAAGCGGGAGGTGAAAGAGCGGCTCCAACTGCACAATCTGCGTATACATCATGTCATGATACGATCAGAACTCAAATACTTAATTGGAGCGAAACATCTGGGCCTGCAAAGGACGGGTTTTGAGGTGGAAACCGGCCCAAATGCCAATGGTCCGGGTTGTTCATATGGTAAAACCGTTACCACGGTTCGGTTCCGGTTCTAACCCTAACCCGGAACCGTTCTAGTGGGTTGGAACCGTTGCTAACACTACTCATGACATCTGGGTCCAATGAACGGACAGTGACCTCAATAACACTTTCCAAGGCCAAGTTCCTTCTTTTCCTGTATTATACTTCAGCTGGACTCCACCGAATCAGATCCTCCAATTTCAGGAGCACATGCCCGCTGTAAAGTCGATCTCCATCTTCTCGAAGTGGTGCAAGAAGACCCAACAATGGATATTACATCCTCAACCTCAACAATATGCGGTGGTGATTCCAACAAAGTAAAATGATCCGCATGGTTGGGCTGATTGTGTTGACGGGTTCATCCGGGTTGTCAAAGAGACTGATAAGATGCATATTGTACCTGTCGGAGCAATTGTTGGACCTGCACATTTGTTGCGAGAGAATAATGCTGCCTCAGATAGAACCAATAGCGTATGGTTTGTAAATAATCATGTGGATTTGGATACCTACTGGACTGTGTATTAAAGTTACAATGCCTGAATCAAGGTATGCAGAAGATAGTCAATTGAATTGTGCTATTTGATATAAACATTATAATAATCATTCCCGGAGAGTATGGCTCCAGGTTCAAGGTGCACCGGAATACTCTCGGGGATGCGGCCAATACTCCCCATACCTCCGAAATTATCACATCCCAATAGTTTCATTTGAAAGCATTTTGAAGACAACTATACACTCTGCAGGATATTCTTGGATTCTGTCCCACAAATTCTGAAGTATTCGGGAGCACCGGTGAAGTAGTCTCGGAGCACCTGAGAGCACATCGCTTTCCATTCAGCCCTCTGGGAGCATCTGGGAGCATCTGGAAGGATCAGTGTGGCTGTTCAGAGTTGCTGAGATGTTCGGTTATGACTTCCAAACCATTTTACATTTTGCCGATGTAAAGGCTGCTCATACATTGATTATGTAAACCCACAACCAAATTGCTTAGTATTTACCTGATGTACACGACGAAAAATGGTTGACGCTCGGTCAACGCTCATTCTCACAATGGGGCATTGACTTTGTCGCATGCTTTTTTGCTTATAAGGGCTGCCAATACGTTGGTTATGTGAATAAGCGACCAAATTGATTTGTGATTACCTTACTCACTTGACCAAAGTGTGTTGATGCTCCGTTGATGCTCATTTTCCGAATGGGGCAGTGACCATGTCGCTATCTGTTCTGCCTATACAGACAGCCAACACGTTGGTTTTGCATGTCAGTTATCAGATCAATATTCAATTACCTTACTTACAAGACCCAAAATCTTTGACACTCCATTGACGCTCATTTTGATGTAATGTCTAGTTGACATCTGCTGCCATTCATAATTGTAAAGATGATTATTTAAACTTATTGGATGCTTTTCGGGCTGATTAAGGCTGCATCCTGAAGCACTAGCAATATTCTTGCACGAGTCACTCTCGTTCTATCAAAAGTTATGTATCACATTCAATGACGCATTTCACCCACAATGTTCGAGTTGATAAACTAACATTCGGACATCACTGTTCCATATTCTGCCATCATATTACTCTAAGTGAAATTCTTGGTCAAGCAACATACAGAACCTGCTGAAAACATAGTGTCCGATTCTGTCCCACTTTTTTCTGTTTCCCCTGATCCTCCTTGTTTCGGTAGCAGTGACTGTCAAGGACACTTTTTCAGTCTCCTTCTTTGACTTCCGTGTTGACCGAATCAATCCGGGCACATTTGGAGCGGCACACACAGCCTGCTGCTCAGGGCATTGCGCATTCTCAAAGTAATTGTCTAGCACTACGTTAGATTCATTGTCTGCCTCACATTGATCTTCACTCTCGGTGGGATTATCCAAGTCACCATTCCAGTTGAGCGAAGTATCAGTGTCAGAAATGCTTTTGGGTGCACTGACATGATCACTTTCTGCTGGATGAGGGTCAATTCGCCTTATTCGGCAAGCATTGAATACTTGAGTTCGTCCTCCAGCGAGTTGGTTTGCAGATAAAGCTGGTTGCAATGGTGATCTGTCCGACAATTTGAATGCAGCCGCATAATCATGTTGAAAGAGTAACCAGGATGCTTTGACAATGTCTTCTGTATCTGAAGTGTATCCTACAGCTGTCATTTGCATGTTTTGAGTGCGTGAATTTTTCTGTATAGTACGCAGGTTTTGCCTGCCCTGCCACATGTCCAAAAAGTCATGGACCTTGGCCATTATGTGCAATGTTCTTTCCTGCGCCTCTCTCTTCGATTCCAAGTTGTTATCAGTTTCTGACCTCTCCAATGCAGGGTCATCGCCTGCCAATATCCCATTATTGGCTCGAGCATACTGCCTTACTACAACCTTTTCCCGCAGGGTCTCCCCTGTGGCTTTTGACTGCCCGCAGCGGATAATGTCCCGCCGAAGGGAAAAACTGGCCTCCACTCCGACACCACGTGGTATGATTGAGAATATGTTGCGTCCCACATTGGCGAGATCATCATCCTTTGAGTGCGTTACCTCTTGCTGCCGCCACCATTCCGTGATATCCGGTAACCAAAATGTAATGCTAGTCTCCATTGGGTTGAATTGGTAATCATCAAGGTTCGGATTTACTTGCCCCAAGTTCTTTGGTGATTCAGGTGGCAAATTTAGATTCAGCATTGCAGCTGTCAATACGGGTGCTGCGCAATCGCTGTGTCCGGGTGTCATTTCAGCTACATTTTCAGGCATTTATCATTCTTCATCATCACTGGACAAACCATATGAATCAAAAAATGATTGACCAAATTGAAAAGCCATTGCAGGAAGAATGAAGTCTTTGCTCCGTTGTTTTTCATGTTTAGTAACCGACAATCGTCTGTGTTTGGCGCAGTATTCGTTCTCCACATACTTCAGAAATCCCTGTTGGTATTGGGTAGTATACGGAGTCTCGTCGTTGGGATTGATATCTATTCCTTTGTCCCATTTCCTCAACGATCACAACTTCCGAAATGGTTCAAAGATTTGGGCCAAAAAAGGAAGCATACTCATCGTTGGAGTGACTTCAGCATAGTATTTGGACAGGTTTGGTAGCGCAAACTTCACAGCAAAGTATAAATCTGCCTTCCACTGAGTTTTCTTCTTAGCTACAGCTCACAAAACGCCATCCATATGCTCGAACATGTCATCATAGACGGTGATAACATGATCCAGTGTGACCGCAGGCCTTTTCGACATCCACAGAGTCCAGTATCGGAATGGCCTGAAAACATCCATGATGTACTTAGCAATTGTCCATTCATCCTCTGTTGTGTGGAGTAACTGGTAATGACATTACTTTGGATTTTTCAGCCACTCGCAGGTGATTTCTCGAAATCAGTAGGTCCACTCAAGCAACTGCAGTATTGAATTCGACCGTGTTTTCACATCCATAATTGGTAAGACTGCAATTGGTACTGTGGCTTTTTGACAGTCAATGAACTCATTTCGACGACCTGGTGTCAATGTACTCAACACACCTAGCAATTGCTGCCATATGATGGTCAGTTTCAGATCTTTCAAAACATCTTGAAATACGTACTTTCTCAATTATCTTTGCCAAACCTGGTTCTATAACAGACACCTTGTTCAATCTAGCATTGCCCTTTTTTGGAAGTCTTTGACTATTGCCAATATCTGTGCTTTGATTCTCTCCAAATTGCTGATCGCGCTCATGTGCTTCCCATGACTTTGTATGGTCTTTGACACCGAGACTGCTCATAAATGCACCTAACGCCAGCTGAATGACATGCTCCACGCATGGTATGTGGTTTCTCAATGGAGGCCGATCGATTCCTGAGGCCTCAAGTGTGGATTGTAGTTCCCAAGTCATGGTGTAATTCGAGCAGGCATTATCAGTTGAAATGCCAAGCAAACTGCCATCGGTAAGCTCAAAACAATCCATCACTTCCTTCAAATGTGTCATTAGCCTTGCTCCAGTATGTTGACCTTTCACCTATTATCCTCAATTAGCGGTTGGAATACAAAATGAACAGGCTATTGACCTTATCAAAAGCGGGTCGCACTTCCCTCATTCCCCAATTGAGATCCAAATAGTACGCAATGACCAACGATATTGCAAATTTGTTTGTTGATGTCCACACCTCCAAAGCTACACTAACTTTATTACCTGTTGGCAACTGCTTCTTTAGTGCATCCACAGTGAGTGAGTATTCCCTGCAACAAATGATGCTAAGGGTGCTCGCTGACGGTAGCACCAGCTCACTGCGGAATGGGTTATATGACCGCCTTGGCTCTGGGTTCAATATAGTGTTCCATGAAATATGAGCTGAAACAAACCATAACATGAGGTAGCGATTCCAAGTGTCTTGGTGAAATTCGGCAGTTAGAGAGTCTTTAGCTGCAAGTTTGGAGCGTTTTGTCTGTTTACACAGTCAATGAAGTTTAGAAGTCAATGTCGACAATGAATTTGTTTTGCACACTATCTAGTGTAATCCCTCGACATCCCTGCCGCTTCGGAATGGCCAGTGCTGTTTCATTGACCATCGAACTAGTCAATTCAGTAACCTCCGACTCTGATAATTCATTCCACTTTGTGATGTGTGCTTTTGCCAGGAAGTGTTTGCCCATTGAGCTGGTCCCATGTTCGGAGGGATGGCAAAGAACTTGATGACAAAGGATCCATACCATGCCAGGGCTGCAGGTCACTTCAATTCCACAATGCAAATTGAACTGCCATGAAGGCACATGTCTAGAATCCTTCCAAGCAATGGAACGCTTGGAGACCACTTCCATAGAAGCCGACTAAGCATCGAATATGATTTGTAAAGTAAGGTTGTTCAAATCACAAATAAAGACATGTTCATTTTTGGAAGACATCATCACATCTAGCAACAAGCGATATGAAGATCTTGGATCCGAAATGGCGGTAGGAATTTGACAACTGCGTAAACGGACTTGAAAGGATGTCAATAGGTACGGTATTGTTGAGAAGAACCCTGGTTCATAACTATTGACTCAAGAGCTACGAGCGACAACAAAGTAAGCCCTGTGAGACATTGCATGCATAGTTGTGAAGTTGTATACTAGGACGTATTGAAAAGACTGACTGTTAAAAATGCAATTTAGGTACAATGCAAGGCACTTCATTGCTGTGTAGGTTATTGCGCCGGCACGAAAACTGTGGATGCTCTGTTGATGCTCATTTTTAGGAGGCAGTAGCGATATGGTTAGTAGCATCTTTCCCTATAATGTCATCCAATACATCCATTACAGATTGAAGCCAATGCAAAGCCCTTCGATTATGCAAGATCCAAGACCAAACATCATTGGCGCTCCGTTGACTCTCATATGTTGGAGGTGTTAAAGATTTCGGGTGTAGCATTTTTCGCTATAAAGGTGGCCAATACATTGATTATGGTTAAAGATCATTGCACAGCCCTTGGATTAGGCAAGATTCAAGACCAAAAATTGTTGACGCTCCTTTGACGCCCATTTTCGGAAGATAGTCGCGCTGTCTTTGCTAGCATTGTTCTGTTGAAAGGCCGCCGATACATGGAATATGGGTAAGTGTCATTGCACAGCCGTTGGATTATGCAAGATACAAGACCAAAAATTGTTCACTCTCCATTTACAGTAATTTTGAGGAGATAGTCGCAATGTTGTCACTAGCATTTTTGGGTTGAAAGGTGGCCGATACGTCAAATGTGGGCAAATATCATCGAACAGCGCTTGGATCATCAAAAACACATGACCACAAAGTGTTGTTGCTCCGTTGATGCTCATTACCAGAATGGGGTAACCAGCATGTTGCTTTCTGTTTGGCATATGACGACAACCAAAAAACTGACCTTTCAAGGCCTCAACTATGCCGCCTTTGGATTGCCGAAAGTAAAAGACTCAACCTCATTGACTATCTGTTCAAGATCATTTTTAGGAGATATTAGAGATTTCTTTCCTAGCGTAATTGCCCAGAAAGGCAGCCTATACTCTGATTATGAGTGAAAGTTATTGCCCAGCGTTTGGAATATCCAGGATACAAGACAAGTAATTCTTAACGCTCGGTTGACGCTCATTTCTACGGTGTGGCAACGAGCGTTTAACTTGTCCATCAGCAAAAAACATTTCCGTCCGGGCGGAATCGCTTCGTCAGAGTGGACGCGCTCCGTCAGAGCCATCAGAGACACCCCGGTGGCGGATTACACTGTGCCCGCCGTCAATACCACGCGTCGCGTTGCATATCGCCCTCCAATCACAGTTTCGCCGTTTCTTCCTCAGACTCTGCAAGAGCATTCTCAGATGCTCCTGAAAGCACCTACAGTTATGGAGATGCATTCAGGATGCTACGAGATTTGACTATTAGGATAGTCACATTGTGGAGCAGCTGAGACCGCTGTGCAGCTCTGCGGGAGACTTGGTGCCATATTCTCAAAGCAGTGGCTCTTAGGGTTCCATAAGCACAAGGCATTTCGTCTATCATATTCGTCTGTTACAGTCCCAAGATTCGCTACCTCAGAATATGGCATGCATTATTTAAGTATCTCTATATATGTACATACGGTCAATCTGGCCACAACGGAATTCGTGAGAAAGAACAGTTCTAGCTTGAGGAGCCTAGGAAGAGAGTGAGAAGATATGATAATACCCGGCCGTGAGAATCCACGCAATTGCATGGATCCAGATGAGATGAAAAGGAGATGATGTCTATCTACCTCGGGGTCTCCCAAATATGTACTCCCCATCGCTCAGTCCACCTCCGTTATTCCAGTATCTCCGTACACCGGCCGTCGCTCATTAACGTTGTACTTTGAGGCCGTGATCGAGACCGTTGAGAGATGCACTTCGAGGCCATGATCGACCGAGTTTGGTGATGCCCCTTGCGGCCATAATAGAGCGAGTTTGGAGATGCACTTTGAGGCCGTGATCGAGCGAGTTTGGAGATGCAATTGGAGGCCATGATCGTGCGTACTTGGAGGCGGAAATCGAGCGAGTTTGGAGATGCACTTTGAGGCCGTGATCGATCGAGTCTGGAGATGCACTGGGAGGCTGAGACCGAACGAGTTTGGAGATGCACTTGCAGGCCATGATCGAGCGAGATCGGAGTACTTGGAGGCGTTCGATTTGGAGGGAGGCGCGACAACAGCTGAGACTCTGTTCATTTGTTAACTTGGAATTGTGCGAATGTAGAGAGTTGAGTACATCCGCCGAGATATGAGAAACTGGCTGGGAGTGGGAGACTGTCGATCTTGGGATGATGCTGTACTTGGTGTATGCTGTACTAGGTGTTAACTCATGATTATGGCATGGAGAGTTAGAGAGGAATGACTTAACTTCGTGTTCTTAGGTGATGGTAGAGTTGAACACAAGCAAGAGAGAGATCTGAGGAGATGGGGGAAATCATCATGAGAAACTGGGACTTAAGAGAATTTCGTGTGTGAGTCAATTGACCATCTCCGATACGCCAGTTACAAGTCCCGATCCGGCGGGTAATAACACCTATACGAGGTCTTCTACACCCAATCAGGCAAGTCGTACTCCTTCTTTCTCATAGCCGCTTGTATCCTCCATATCGTTCTCATCTTCATCCCCCATCTCTCTCTTTCTCATCCACACTTCTACCATCATCGCAGAACACAAAGTTAATTCATCCCTCTCTATCTATCCATGCCATGATTATTAGTTAACACTGAGTACAGCATACACCTAAGATTGTCTGTCATCCCTTCATTCTCACGATTTCAAGTGGACACCTGAACGTAGGTTCAGCTTCCGGCGTACCTCCCTACCGATCGACTGCCAACAGCCAGTTCTCCATAAGAGCTTTAAAGGTAATGTCACCTTGTCTCATTCCCACGGTTGCGAGTGATCTAACTGATGAATTCAGTCCTGGCGCGCCATCCATCGGCTGCCTCCAAGTACTAGTCCAATCTTGCTCGATCACGGCCTCCAAGTGTATCTCCAAACGCACTCGATCAAGGCCTCCAAGTGTATCTCCAGACTCGCTCGATTACGGCCTGCAATTTCGCACAATCATGGCCTCCAAGTGCATCTCCAAACTCGCTCGATCACGCGCTGCAAGTGCATATCTGAGTTCACTCGATCACAGTCTCCAAGTGCATCTCTAAGTTCACTCGATCTCAGTCTCCAAGTGCATCTCTGAGTTCACTCAATGTCCGTCTCCAAGTTCATCTCTGAGTTCACTCAATGTCCATCTCCCTGTGCATCTCTGTGTTCACTCAATCTCCGTCTCCAAGTGCATCTCTGACTTCACTCAATCTCCGTCTCCAAGTGCATATCAACCACGCTCGATCAAGTATGTCTTCAAGGCGCGACGGCGGTTGTACGGAGATACAGGGGTAACGGAGCTGGACAGGGTGACGGGGAGTATATATTCGGCAGACCGCAGCCAGTCCAGATATAGCGTGTGTCCATGAGTAGCTATATAGTTACAAAGATACATAGATGAGAATACAAACTGAATACATGACTGTGATTCGAGGTGCTCCCAGACATGTCGCCGGCGCTCCCAGGTGCTCCCAGACTTGTCGTTGATCGCCAGGCGTTCGGTAAACGGCTTCAGCATAACAGCAGTCCCTGCGAAGAATGTAACACACGTGTCGTTCTGATCATGCATATACGTCACCACAAGGTAAAGGAGGTACGTATGCAACGCGACCCGTCGCCTAGGTGATGGGTATCTTGTAATTAACCATCAGAGCGTACGAGGTTCCGTCACAGCCAACAGAGCCATCCGGAACACCCGGGTGTTTCAGACGGAAATTCGGGTCGTTGCTGATGTTCTTTTAACCTCAAAATGTCCAATACATGCGCTTTATCAGGATGTGACTATGTGGCCATTTGCTTGCCAAAAGTGAAACACTATGAATCATTGACACTCCGTTGACGCTCACATTACACACAGTCTAACAGTCATTGTAAGCTCAAACATTGTAGTCCAAATGTAAATTTGCATTATTGACAACCAATATATCCTTTCTGCGTATTATTATTTGCATCCAGATGCTTTGTTGCCCCTCACTATCTGATTCACTGCTACATGCATGATACGAGCGATAAATGATTTAGCCTTATTACGTTCCAGTGCTGGTGGCCAGCAATTTGTGGCATGCAGATTCGGCCACTATTTTTTGATTAATATTGCCTGACTGTCCCACCATTTCTGATCCAGCTTCTTCTCTTTGATGTCCATGACTTACTGTAAGCAATTTTCAATATCTCGACCATGTGGAGCAAGGCTAGTGTTAGCAACAGTTACATATTTGGAACCAGCCGGTTTTATAGGTCTGTGTGGCCACAGCCTTACCACATCAAAAATCTACGATTTTTTTAGCGAACTGCCCAATTAAGTCTACCAATATTAATCTGACAATTTAGAGCTTCATATGTGAAATATGCAGCGTTGCGTGGCGCATCTTTTGGCCGTCTCCGATTTTCGATATCTTCAAAACTCATCAAGCGGGGGCATAAAAACATCGTTTTTGGACCAAAAATGACTGTATTTTTGAAGTCACTTGCTGAGACTTAAAGATATTGAACATTGGAGACCGCCAAAAGATGCGCCATGCAATGCTGCATATTTCACATACCAAGATCTCAATATTTTAATCAATATTGGTGGACTTAATTAAGGGAACTGTATGGCAAGAGCCGGAACCAAACCGGCTGGTTCCGGGTTTTCTTGCAACCGCTATAGTAGAAACGGTCCAATAATGGAACAGTTGCTATCACTAACCAGGGCTAAGTGGAGTGTTATGCAGTTGAATGCATGGAGGAATGCAGCATGATGGTTGTCATGCATTCAGGTTCATATCGCGCTTTGACTGCTCCTTCTATGACTTGTATGGCATCACTTACTTAAAAGTTGTTTGTAAATTTTGTCAATAATTTGGATTTTGCTTTCGCACTTGACAGTAACAGGGATGATAATAACTGGCTTATTGGTCCATCAGCAAAAGTGCAAATCGACTATGGGCTGCGCTACGCGCACAATTGGGGTTCATAGCAAGCTTCCCGCAGGCCCCTGTGCAACGCGCAACCTATAGTCATCTATATTCAATTCATAGAGATATGCGCGTGGGCCTATGGAACTGTATATGGCTGCCGGGCAGAGATGGCCCAATACTTGTCTTTACTGCCCGCAGTCTTCGCTCGTGTACTGGTACTGTGCACACTATTGCTCCGAGTCTGCATGAGAGCCCGCTGGCGATTGAAAGCCTGCTCAAGAGCCTGCTTGAGTGGCTGCTTGGGAGCCTGTATGAGAGAGCCGCGTTTGAGAGAGCCGCGTTTGAGAGAGCCGCGTTTGAGAGACCCGCGCTTCGGGAGGAGTAGAGTCTTCCACGGGAACCTTTTGCCTGATGGCAAACTCTGAGTCTGTGGATGCTTTGATGCTAACGTTCACGTAGCCAACCTACTTGTCTCAGTGCTTCTAGTACTATGATCACCATCGCCGACTCCATTACCATCGCCCTCATTATCATCTGCATCAACGCCATCGCCATCATCACCATCACCATCATCACCATCAGCCCCAGCCAAAATGTGCATACATACACCCACAACCCGTGGGAAGCAAGCAGCATATTCCGCTGGGAAATCTGAGTTGGAGATCTGCTCTCCCCAAGATCCAATTGTCTACCATTCCTACTGAATCTTAGGGTGCAATTGTCAACGCCATGGTCGTGAGGCATCGTGCGATTTCGTCACGGTAGGCGTGATAACGATAAGATTGAGACTATTATATAGACCGACCTCATGATTTCGGCCGCCCACCACCCCCTACCGGCCACCTGCCACATGCCACACGCCACCTGCCTAACGCCTCCCAGTTCCTGGCGGCTGCAGCTCAACCAGTCTCTGGATCGAGGATGTAGGAGCATATTTGGGAGAAGTAGAGTTTTCCACGAGAAGCTTTTGGCCGATGGAAAACTCGGAGTTTGTGGTAGCTTTGGCTATTAGAAGGCTCTAGGTCTGTGGAACCTTTGGTTAGTAGAAGGCTCTAAGTCAGTGGAAGCTTTGATGCTAATGTTGACGTAGCCAACCTCCATGTCTAAGTGCTTCTGGTACTATAATTACCATCACCGACACCATCACCATCGCCATAAACACCATCGCCACCATCGCCATCGGCTCCAGACCAAATGTGCACAGATACACGCACAATTGGCGCGAAGCCCGCAGTAGTGTCCATGAGACAATCTAATTCGGAGATGTGCTCTCCACAACATCCAATTGTCTACCTTTGCGGTAGTATCCCAGGCTGCAATCGTCAACACCATGACCATTGTTAGGGGTTCTCCCTTAACAGCGATGATGGTACTTATAAAAGTTACATGAATACATATCATGGAATTGCTCTAGGTCTACTCACATGATATGCATCACACCGATTCATGACGATATAAGTGTGCCAGTCTTCTGTTTCTTCGCGGCAATACATAACAGTCAAGCGTCAATTGAATACACAAAGTTTCTTTGCTTAGCGGATTCATTGAAAGAATAAATACTGCGGTATTTCTTATTTGATGACGCATCGATACTGCCAGATCGATATGATTAAACTCGTGCTGAGCGCTTTGTTTTCAACCATGCTCATATTCTAGATACTAGTGTGATAGTTGGATTGGACTGGAGATTACTCTGACACACAAACACAGCAGTCATTAGTCAATATGCGAGTATGTGGTACATCTGGCTTATTTGCCTTGGGCGATAAGAGTTACCACAGTACTCTCCGGCCGAAGACAAGGGTCTCGGCTTAGGCATGACGTGACTGAGGGAATCATGACGTTGGCTGAACATAAGAGGCCTGGAGCAACCCTGCCCGTTGGTTTGTGTTGATATGCATTGCAATGTCAGACTCGTATTCAATACAAGCTGACGCGTCAAGTCCTACGTTGGCATAGTATCGGTTGGTTGCCAATTAAATCTATGATGCAATCCAAACGGCCTTGAAGGTGAGGCATTAATTTGGAAGAAGCACTGCCAACTATTATAGTTCGTAGACGTTCCAACTACTGTCGCAAACGGGTAGTAAGTTGTCAAAGTTCGAGTTTTGTCTGTCACACTATCTGACATGATGTCGTCTGATGGATGGCCTGATTCATATCATGAGCGTCATGCTTTGAAACTACATTGCATGAACATGATAACCTACTGGGATGCGTGGCATGTTATTACTGGGCTCATGATTGTTTCATGACGTGACCGCGATGACGCTATCATGAACTTTGTAGTCATAGTGCTGAAGTATGGGCATACAAACCCTCAAAGGCAACTATAAAGAGATGGCATTGTTCCGGCAATGAGAAGAACGAGCTCGATCAGCAATCCACAGTCAACATTCAGAACACCGAAGACGATGTTAAAATATTATTAAGAATTCTATCCATGGACCATTTACAATTACTTCCTCTACTCTTGTTCACTTATGTGACAATGCTTTGTATGCCGGGACACAGGTTTACACAATCCGAGTACACACTGCAACAAGTTGTCGAACAGTTCGGAAATCTTCTCTTCAGTTTGGAAGACCACTGTTTAACCCACACCTAGCTAGTGGTTTTGCCATTTTGCGAACTCGAGGGTATTGACTTCCCGGTTCGGAGGTACTTGAACACAGGCTTGTTACCATTCGAGGAATTTCATGAGTAGTGGTTGTTTGACGGAGAGGTGTAATTTACATCTATCGAGGAGACAGGCTGTGGCATCGGTTTCGATTGGTCGCTCTTGCAACACAGGTGCATGAGGTTGAGTCTTAGGATAAGACGAGCAAAGAAAGAGTTTCTTGGATAGGCAGTTGTATTTAATTCAATCAATATTGTATTGATTATTGGGATTAAGCACCCCCGTAAAAGTATAATATTTCAAGTATTCTACGCTGTATCTGAAGACAAGGATATACGACTGAGGAATAAAAAACGAATATATCAGATATTCCATAATACAGGAGCATACCTGTCTCGATTATTAAACCATCTACACCTATATTCTTACACCACAACCTATACATCAGGTCTGAGTGCAAGGATTGTGAGGATCATTTTAGCTGCATTTATTTGGGACAAAGGCCTTGCCCAAAACATTGCAGAACACAAAACTGTTTTTGGGCATACTGTGAGCTATACCATATCGAAATCATCAACCCAGCGGTCTACTGTCAACGTTGCGATTCTTTGTCACAGTGTTATAACTTTAATCACATAGGCAGAATGGCTAATAGAAATTCCTATGTATTGGAAAGATATTGTGTCGAACACTGCCCAACACCTGATTGTCAACATAGGGAAGCAACCACTGTCGACATACCAGAATCAGTACAACCAAAATAGACTTCTACATCTTTACCAGCTTACGGAAAGATACTGAAAACTGTCGATCCGAAGGAGATGGTTGACATAGTCGAGCAAGGCACAGCTACCAGTCAGCTCGAGGATAGAAAGACCCCGGTCCCCGGCCCCTCGGGAAGTGCCAGTATGGGTTCAGGGTTCCCGGAACCCATTAGGAGAGGCTCCAAGATGATACCTGCTTCTAAAATCACACGAGGAACCCGGAGAAGTACTAGAGGGACAAGGAGAGGTGGTAATGGGGGAGGCACATTCTGACTTAGTGCAGGATCAGTTGTCGGAACACGCGCAGCAGGTTCTGCATGTTATTCAGGCATGCAATGAAGAAAAAGAAATCATTGAAGATGATTCCGAATCAGTCAAAAATACTAATCAGATACTCGAGACCAGGATACAAACGGAACGACAAAGAATTGATCCGGAAGCATCGGGAGTATCTCCTCAGACGGAATTGCACCATGCAGTGTCAAAAGAATTACAATCCGGGATTTATATTCTACACTCCCAACACAATCAAATTGTGGGAGAAGCCACAGAGTTGTTTTCAGGAATTCCTATTGAGATGGAGGCCATGAGCAAACAAATTACTACTAATTCAATTCAGTTATTCGCCAATTGAAAAACAAATCAAAAGATACAGGATGGAATGAAGGATTTGACCGCAAAGTTCGATGGGGTCAATAAAATCCTATCCAAAAGTCCAACTTCTTTAAAGGAAGTTCCTACAAAGTGTAATGGCAGTCATGATTAGGTTCTCGGCAATGGCACGAGACGTGTCCAGGGCCGGGTAACCGCAATCTTATATAGACGACTCGCGATTACTCTGAGATCTCTAGCGATAATCTTACCTATCAACTACTCTATTATATTACCACATCCAATGTGTGCAACCGTATCTTCTCATATACTCTCATACGCGGCCATATACGGATATACGGCCTCACACTATTGTCGCTCTTAATCAATTTGATATGTTTTGCTCACGGGATCTCGCTATTTACCCCTTTTGACGCGTCGCCACAAAATAACGTGTTTTATCACAAAACATGCCTCCAAAGCAGTTTACTAGAACTCAATTGCACATCGCTGACATCCATGACAGAGATGAGACACTGCAGGCAGCGGCATCGAAATCCGAACACGCTACTCCAGCAGTTGCACCGGCCGCCGAGATTGATGATGACGATAATCTCGACGATGACCTCGGATATCAACGAGACTAAGATAGCCCTATCGCCAATGATATTGGTCATCTCCTTTCCGAAATTACTGATGAGGATCATCTAGACGTGGCAACTCGAAACCGGTTGATGTTGGAAATGCTGCGCGAAAACCAAGCCCAGTGGAAAGCCGAAACGATACACGAACGGGAGAGGATGGCGGCCGAACGGGAACGAATGGCTGCCGAACGGGATCCATGGGCTGCCAGACGTGCCGAACGAAGCATCGTACACCCAAGACCGAATATCTACAAGATGGTTGACCCCGTACGGTACTGCGGCGGTGCGAAAGAGCTGGACCGATTTCTGGACGCGTTACGCTCGAATTTCAACTCCCACGGCCACCTATTCCCATGCGGTGCACCCGATCATGTCAAACACGCGATCTCTCCTCCCGACGCCTGGAGTAATCATCACAATCCGACACTCAGACAGATGGCGATGACAGACCCTTCGGAATGGGCGAGCGACATATCTCCGGAATCCGGCCCATGCCTACAGGACTTCGACCTCTTTTCACAAGAGATGGGCAAGGTTTATGGGCATAAGGATCGACATCGCATGGCGGTGATTACACTGATGCAGGAATACATACAGCTTCCACAAGAATCGGTCAGAGCCTATGCGAATTGTGTGAAAGCTAATTGGAGACAGGCTGGGTGGAATCTACAGAAGCACTATGAAGTCCTCTACAATATTGCCTGGGCTGGCCTCCACAACTCACTCAAGAACAAAGTTGGACCGATGACGCCCGCCTGCGGCAGATTTGACAACTTGGACGAATTCCTCGATAAGGCCGCGGCCTCGGAACATATACATGTCGAAAACAAGAAGCCACAGCAGCAGCAACAACAGCAGCAGCAACAGCAGCAGAAACAGCCTACGGACTCGTATTCCAAAGGCGGCAAACAAGGCTACCGGCCATCCATCTCTGAGCCAGCCGACACGACCTGCGGCGGCAAATCTGGCCAATCGGGATCAAACAGACACGGCAAATCAGGCAGCGGACGACAATCGTCAGGCTTACAGCCAGCACCATGGGTCTCAACGGAAATCTTCGAAGGCCGACATTCCACAGGCAAATGCTTACAATGCGGATCTCCGAACCACAAGGCGAGCATTTGCCCTACATACTCCCGAGGAGGTAACCCACCGCAACAGCAGGACCAGACACTAGCTCCAAACAGGGACAGAGAACACCAAATTAAACCACAGAAGTCCTTCGACAATCAACAGCAAAAAAACTCGTAGGGATTTCTTGGCATCTGGCCCGACGGGAGATGTTCGACGAGGCGGAATTGGGGTTATAGAGGTTGGCAATGCAGACTTTGATGGCGACGAGGGACAGCATACAATCGCATCAGATCGCTTTGAAGTCACGGGTGTTATTGGACAGCGCAAAAGCTCTCGTGTCAAGTCAGTATATGTGCAGCACGTCCAGACCGGACACGTCACATATTATTCACGAGGTTCTTATAAGAGATGGAAGTGGGGAAATGCAACGGGTGCAACCTCTCATCAATCGCGGCGCGACAAGCATCTTTATGACACCGAGACTGCGAAAGCGGCTTGGTCTGGCAGCCGAACGAACATATGTCACGACTTTAGGCCTCAACGGCCAAGTGAAGGCTCACGCGAGTGACAGTCAAAAAACAGCGTTCACGGTTCAGTATATGGAGCACTTATCACCGCTTCAATAATCGGAGGTACTAGTTGTGCCCATGCGGGCTTACGACTTGGTTTTGTGATTGCCTTGGTGCCAGCCCAGGAATCCTGATGTCGATTGGCAACGCAGTCGACGTTCGGCTCAGCGAACCCCAGGGGGAGCGGAAGTGGTGGCAGTGGACCGGGTAGACCATCAGGAATACCCCGGGAATGTACCAGGATCTATGGCTAGGGAGGAGGTGTGTTCCGAAGGAGGCGGCGGTATCGCAAATATTCAAATATTCGGAGCAACTGCCTTTGATGATCTACTCGCTACTGAACAGAACGTCGGGACATTCTTCCTAAGATTTGGGAGATTGTCCAGGGCTGCTGGGAGCGACCGTGGAAGGCATCACTGATGATGAGTGAGATAGGCCCCAGGCGCTGGACGGGCGAGCAGGGAGCAGCGGCGGTAGTTGCGGCCGAAGAGTGTACCAACAATGCGGACCATGAATGACTGCTACCGCCACGCTGAGACACGAAGGGAGTACTGGATGGCGCAGCTTGGCCCGATTGTGGCGAACCGGTTTGAATCCGGGCTCCTGGATATTCCTTCATCTCGCTCCATATCTAGCACGAATTGAGAACTAACGTCTGGAGATGGAGCCGGCACAACGACAAAGATGCTGCCTACAGATGATGGAGGACATATCCCGGCAATATACGGAGAATTGGTGGAGGTTTTCAGCAAACCCAAGGCGGAGACACTCCCGCGGCATCGGTCAACCGACCATGCAATTGACTTGCAGCCCGGTTATAACTTGCCATATGGGCGGATTTACAACCTATCGAAGTTCGAGCTGAGGATGTTGAAGGCTTACATCGAGGCAAACCTAGCCAACGGGTTTATTCAGCGATCATCATCTCCGGCGGCAGCGCTAAACCTCTTTGCAAAAATCAAGGATGGAGGGTAAAGGCTTGTGTGGATTACCGCGCGCTCAATCTGGCGACGGTGAAGAATCGGTATCCCCTTCCGCTAATCTCAGAGAGGCTTGAGCATGTGCGCGAGGCCAGGATATTCACGAAACTGGACCTCTGCGGTGCCTATCACCTTATCCGGATCAAGGAAGGCGACGAATAGAAGGTGGCTTTTCGAACGCATTACGGCCAATTCGATTACCGGGTCATGTCATGCGGCCTAACAAACGCATCGGCTACGTTCCAGTCTTACATTGATGATTGCCTACGGCCATACATTGACGACTTTGCGAGTATGCTACCTCGATGACATACTCATCCATTCAACAAACGAGAAGGAGCATGAGGAGCAGGTGCGCCAAGTGCTCCAATGACTTAAGGAATTCGGCCTCTACTGCAAAGCCGAGAAGTGTCAATTCGGAGTTTCAGAAGACGGCTTCCTGGGGTGTGTTATCACTCCCGATGGAGTCGGCATGGAATCGGACCGGCTCTCCACAATCGAGGACTGGCCGACACCGAAGTCAGTTAGAGATGTTCAGGTGCTTCTCGGATTCACAAACTTCAACCGACGATTCATCCGGAAATATGCCAAGGTTACCCTTCCACTGTCGGAATTACTAAAGAACACAGAGGCAAGCCCGAGAGGCAAAAAAGGCGCACATACAGCCAAATGGGAATGGACGCGGCAAGCCGAATTGGCGTTCCGCTAACTGAAAAGGACCTTCACCCAGGCATCGATCCTCCAGCATTTCGATCAGGCCAAGCCGATCATTCTCCAAACAGATGTGAGTGGACTCGCGATTGCGGGCATTCTCAATCAGTATGATGGTTTCGGGGTCCTCAGGCCGGTCAATTTCTACTCCCGGAAATGCTCTTCAGCCGCACAGAATTACGACATTTATGATAGGGAGCTATTGGCTATCGTGGAAACACTAACACATTGGCGACACTACCTCAGGGGCGCCAATCACAAGGTTTTAATTCGGTGTGACCACAAGAATCACGAATACTTCCAGACATCCACCGTGCTCTCCAGAAGACAAGCCAGGTGGTCGGAAACTCTCTCGGCTTACGACTTCGTCATCGAGCACCTGGAAGGTAGCAAGAACCTTGCCGATCGTCCGTCCACACGGCCCGACTACGAGATCGGCTATGAAAGTCCAGTATCACGACTATTCGCAACCGTCTGAGTGGAACCATACGACGATCTCATGCCAGCAGTCATCGTGGCCCAGGCTTCCGACCCTTTGGCTGTCGACGTCTCGGCGATGCTTGTCGACCATCCAACGATAGACAGCACAGATACCACCAAAGAGGAAAGCCAATGGAAAGTCGTCGCGGGAGTCTTGACTTACGAGGGGAGGATATACGTTCCTGCGGTCGATTCTTTGCGGGGAAAAGTGATAAGTCCATTCCATGTCAACCCTGAGTCCGGTCATTTTGGATCTCTTAAGACTACTGAGCTGGTATCTAGGGATTTCAACTGGTCAGCAATGGACTCGCATGTACGTAAGTATGTCAGCGGCTGCGCAGTATGCCACCGAATCAAAGCGCCTCGGCATGCCAGGAACGGAATCAACATGCCCTTGGAGACACCATCACGGCCATGGGAAGGCGTCACGATGGACTTCGTCACTGACTTGCCAGAGTAAACGGCGTCAGGCTACACCGGGATTCTCGTCATCGTGGACCGAATGACAAAGATGGCAATCTACTTACCATGCCGAAAGGATATCGACTCGCCAGAATTGGCCTGGCTGTTTCTTGAACACGTTTTTTGCAAGCGCGGCGTCCCAGACAACATAGTTACAGATCGCAGAACCCAGTTTCCAAGCCGATTCTGGACCCTGGTATGTTCTCCCTTGAGTACTGACCATCGGCTCTCGACAGCCTTCCATCCACAGACAGACGGGCAGACGGAGAGTCAAAACCAGACGATGGAGCAGTATCTCCGGGCTTTCTGCAACTACCAGCAGGACAATTGGGTCGAACTCTTACCGCTAGCCGAATTAGCTTACAATACCACGATTCACGCGTCCACGAGGATGACTCCATTCTGGGCGAATTACCACTACCATCCAGTGATGCAGTTTAAGGCCCCGAAGCAACCATCTAGCCTGAATTCCGAAATCCAAGCAGACACTTTCGCAGCAGGCCTGGAGGAGACTCACCAAACTCTCCGTAAGAACTTGCAGGAGGCTGAAGCCAGTCAGGCGAAGTACACTGGCGGCAATGAGGTTGTTTTCGAGGTTGGAGATAAGGTCTGGCTCTCAACACGGCACTTGCGGACGGCAACACCGTCAAAGAAGTTGGATTACAAAAGGACAGGTCGGTACACGGTAAGTACGGTCGTCAATATGAATGCTTACAAATTAGACCTTCCGTATACAATCCGGAAGCTCAACGTTTTCCACCTCCCTTTGCTCGACCACTATACACCTCCTACCGCTGGCCAACCGCCATCTGAACCACAGCCGACAGTCATCGACGACTCTGACGAATGGGAAGTCGACCGGATCCTCGACTCCAAGGGACACTACTGGAAGCTCAATTATCTCGTACAATGGGCGGGTTACAGTTACGTACGGACTAGCTGGGAACCTGCGGAGAATCTCGGGAATGCGCAAGAATAGGTTGACGAGTTCCACTGAGAGCATCCGAGGAAGCCTCGACGATGATTGGACTGGAGGAGTGGGATTGGATGTTTACGTGGGTTTTACTTTTCTTACTGCTGATGGATCGTGGGCCAGTATAAATGGCGTCGGCACGGGTTTTTATCACATACCATTGGAGGTGGTGTTTCCCCATGCACAGAATCCGCCGTGAGGCTGCTCATAGGGCATTGATTGGTTGTGGGTCTTATTAAGTCGTTCGGAGGCATACGCATTGGTTTTGATTCTTTTCGTATGGGGTTTCTTCTGTTTATACATGTATGTGGCGGCCCAGGGGGTCTGCTCCTAAAGGGGGGGATGATGTGTTGGCAGTCATGATTAGGTTCTCGGCACTGGCACGAGACGTGTCCAGGGCCGGGTCGCGGCATTCTCATATAGATGGCTAGCGATAATCATACCTATCAACTACTCTATTATATTACGACATCCACGTGTGCAACCGTATCTTCTCATATACTCTCATACGCGGCCATATACGGATATACGCCCTTAGACAAAGAAAGAATTGCGAGATCACGCAATATTAATCGAAGAACAGACCATGCTGGTCCAGGAAGTCAATACTGGATTGACCATGGCAATGGAAGAATATAAAGTTTCCGAATTTCCCAGGTTGATCATCAGACGGAAAGTTCCTGAAGTACCACAAATAACTCCATTCGCACAGGCAGGACCTTCTGGAGTACATCCAAAAAGAACAGGTTACTTTGATTGAGAATCATCGGTGTCCAGTTTAAGGGATACCGCAAGTGCCTCTACTTGGTCAGGAAGAATGAGACGAGGAGCTGGTAGTGAAGGAGCTGGAAATGCAGGCGAACCAGCTGGTGGAAATGGAAATGCCGGTGGAGCAGCTGATGGAAATGGAAACGCTGGTGGAGCAGCTGATGAACATGTGGGTGGGGCAGCAGGTGGAAACGGCGATGCCGGAGATCCCCCGCCTCCGGGGTCAGGACCACCATCGGAACACAGGGATAGGAATCCAAGGCAAAGCCCGAGACAGGGAAGGATTCAAGAACTCCAATATGCAAAGCCAATTGGAATCAAAGAACATAAGCAATTCGAAGAAAAACCAGGAGAAGACTTTGATATCTGGTGGATTATGATGGAAGTGTATATCCACGACCAACCTGAGAAATTTCCTAAGGACAAAAGAACTATTGATTGGATCGGCTCCCTAATGGATACATATGCTGCCCCTTGGCATATTCAATGGATTAAAGGCACTTTAAGTGGATAATATCCCAAATCAATAACGGGATGTATTCAAGAGTTGAAGTTAAGTTTTGAAGATAAACATGCCAAAGATGTAGCTTATGCCGATCTCGAAAGAGGTTGGTACGAAGGATGCATTGGCGATATGTTCACAACAATCCACATGTATAACGCTAAAGCCATGGTATCTGGAGCCGCCTTGACAAAGTTTATTCTGGATCGGTTACCTCATAAGGGTTTGGAACAAATCCATGTCATTGATCTTACAGGAAAAACCGACTAAAAAATTATTATCATTATTACCAATGTAGGAAGAACTGCGGAAAAATGAGATGTGGCAAGAGAGAATCTCGGACTTAAAAGATCTATCTCCGATGTTAGGCAGGAAACGAAGAAACAGACTCGACCTTTCAAACAGAACCGATTCGATAAAACAAAGGAATTTCACAATAAAATTCACAATAGAAATAAATCAAATCATCAATTTAAGGATTTCAAGATGCACAATAAATCTAGTAAGACATATGCCGAACAAACTGAGGGGATTGATAAATCCGAGTTGGATGGAAGACAGGCTGCTGGGGAATGCGAACGGTGTGCATGGCCCGCTGATAGGAAGAGATCACATAAAACAATGATTGCATCCGATGGGCAAGGAAGGAAAAAGGAACGGCTTCTGTCCCAAAAGCCAAGGGAAATCAGAAGCTTAAGGTTGGAGCTTATGATCAGGAGGAGTCGGAGATAGATCTGTATACGACAGATGATGACCAAGAAGATATGGATTCTAATGAAGAATCAGAAATCGAGGAGGAAAATCAAGATGAGGTCCTCTTTGAGGAGGAAGAGGAAGAAGTAATCGAAAAGGAAGAGGAATCGCCGGAAAGGGACTGGTGGGATTCGGATTTGGATTAAGTCAGAAAATCCACATTAAGCTTTACAGGTCATAAATTATTGTTTTAACCCACCAACGATGTTGGAAGACCTTTGTTATTTTCTTGTTTAAATTTTACTCTGAGGATGGCTGGACGGCCGAAACTACTGGTCAATAAGGAAATACAATACAAAACTTACTATAAAATACCAGATACACTCATCGAATCATCTCTTCGACCCGTTGTGGCTGTGCAATTGTCGAAACAATAGCAATGACAAAACGCAAAGCAACAGAACAGCTCGACCATACTTTCAAAAAACCAAATCCCTCAACCGATTCTGTTTCTTATGAATCCCATCGAACAAATTAGAAAATTAAGAAACCATCTTCAACAAAGATAGGCAAGAGACCTATTTATCGATTCTTTCTAGACTTCGATAATCATTACTTTCCGTTACGACGCATGTTGGATTTAGGAAATTCATCATTTGTGATTTGTCTAGAGGCAACAAAGGCTTTCAAGATTCCAGGTGTTAAATGAATCAAGAAAGTTAAATCCAAGGTTGTGAATGGACAAGAAATCGAGACAGAGGGTTTATTTGCAATTCCTGTGGGATTATCTTTCGGCAATCATCATTCGTACAATGAATCAGATCATGCCTTCGAAGTGATGAAGACTTCTCCGCATTATGATTGTTTATTGCCAACTTGGTATCTCGAGAAGCATAAAGCTCCAGGAACAACAACATCTCATTTACACTGTCCACATGGTTTTAATAAGTGTTACGGACATGGAAAATTACATCCGGAATATTCAAATACTTATGACAAGCAGGTGGCTTTGAATAATGATGCAATACATATCGGAGCTATTGCTCAGAGTTCACCTTTCATGTTGGAACGATTGCCAAAGTGTTGTCATAAGTACTTGCTACTTTTTGATCCGGAACATGCGGAAAAACTACCCCATAGCAGAGGTTGTGATCACCGAATTGAATTAATCACTTCAGTAGATAAGCTTCGCATGGGTCCTATTGATCAATTATCACAACAAGAAGAGAAGATCCTCGTCGATTATCTTGAAAAAATGATAAGAGAGAAAAAGATGTAACCATCGAGCAGTTCGGTGGGGAGCCCTATTCTTTTTGTCCTGAAACCAATCGGAAAAGGATTGACATTATGTCTCGATTATTGGCATCTTAATGATCATATGAAGAAACATGAAACTCCACTGCCAATAATGGATGAATCATCTCGGAAACTTGGAGAAGCCGACTTCATAACAAAGGTCGATATGAAGGCTGGATTGCATTTAATGAGGATGGCATTATGAAACGAAAAATTTACCGTGGTTAGGACTATGTTTGGTCTTTATGAGTATATGGTAATGCCTTTCGGACTTACAAATGCTCCGCCTACTTTGCAAAGAAGAATTATTCGGATCCTCCGACCGGTACTTGGATTGGAATTACTTATCAATACGTGCGAGGATAGCTATAAAGATGGTGGAATGGTGGTAGTAGCATATATCGACAATATTTTAATAGGTACTAAAGTATCCGTCGAAAAACATCATCAGCAGGTTGGAAAAGTTTTTCAAATATTTAGGGACAATGATATGTGCATCGAGATTGACAAGTGTGTCTTCGACTCAAGGGAAGTTCCTTTTCTGGGATTCATAGTCAGCGGCACTGGCCTTAGAATGGACCCGGAAAAAGCGAAAGCCATTGTCGATTGGCCAAGACCTACAAATGAGAAAGAAGTTCAACCGTTGTTGGGGCGATGGAATGTTTGTAGAAGATTCGTACCAGGGTATGCCAGAATTGTGTCTCCAATTACCGATTTGTTAAAAGGACACCAACAAACTATTATATGGGGAAAATCGCAGGAGGCAGCGATTTTAAAGATTACCATTCTTTTTACTTCCAGAAAGAGACCTATACCACGACATTACGATCCCAATAGGCCAGCATTAGTTGAAACAGATGCTTCGGATTTTGCCATCGCTGGAATTTTATCACAGAAATTCAATGACGGAAGGCTACATCCTGTTAGTTTCATTTCCAGAAAATTATCTCCTGCGGAGCTTAATTATGATGTCTTCAATAAAGAAATGCTTGCAGTAGTATTTGCTTTAACAAAGTGGAGATACTTGTTACAGGGAGTGGAATATAAAACGATAGTATTTTCAGATCATCAAAACCTGACATACTTCAAACCCGCAGTGTCCTTGAACAGGAGACAAGCAAGATGGGCAGACGAACTTGTCAGCTTTAATTTCGATCTTTACTACCGAAAAAGTTCTTCGAACCAGAAACCAGCTGGTTTATCCAGGTACCTGGCGTTCACCTCTAAAGAAGCGGGTATGACAGCAACAGGAAATCAGATGCTGTTAAGAATGGAACAATGGTTAGAAATTGGAGCGATGCAAATGGATGATGAAGGTATTGATACGATCAACATTGGAGCATTGGATATCGATCAATTACTACCAGAAGCAAAGAAACTAATTAAGGAAAAGGCATTGTTGGATGATAAACTACAGCTCAATTTGCAACCAACTTAGTTCCGGGGATGTTATCGACAATCATTACGAATTAATCGATGTTATTTTATGTTGGAAGAAATGAATTTATGCACCAGAGGAAATGCGACAAAGGATAACGAAATCCGAACACGATTCAAAAATAGCAGGGCATGTTGGCAAAGAAAGCACTATAGAAATAATTACGAGGAATATTTATTGCCCAAATATGCACATGGATATACAGAAGCACAGTAACGAATGCGACAATTGTCACAGAGTGAAATGCCCTTGACATGCTAAACATGAGCTTTCACATCCGTTGGAAATGGCTTGCAAACCTGGGACGCACATCCGTACTGATTTTATAACCGATCTTCCAGAGTCAGAAGGAGTTACGAGGATATTAGTAGTCGTTGATCGCTTTACAAAGATGGCTCATTGTATTCCGATGAAGAAACAGGATTCTCCAATGGTAGCTAGAGGGTATCTAGAGAACATTTGGAAATATCACGGGTTTCCAGAGGATGTTGTATCAGTTCGGGATGGTACTTTTACTGGACAGTACTTTACAGATTTGTACGATTGTCTCGGAATTAAGAAAAGTTTGAACACAACCTTTCACCCGGAATCTGACGGACAAACCGGACGAATCTATCAAGATACAGAAAGCTATCTTCGATTTTATTGCAATTACACACAGAATGATTGGGCATCACTGCTAGCAATGGCAGAATATGCTTGTAACAATTCTAAACATTCAGCAACAAAGATTTCGCCATTTTATGCCAATTACGGTTTCGAACCAAGAACAAATTGGCGAACAGAAATTCAGCTTCGCAATCCAGCTTTGGAGTTGTATGCGCATTATGTGAATGCCATACATAACAAGTTATCAGAACAATTGACGTTGTCTATCGAAGCCATGAAGAAATATTACGATGAAAAGAGAAAGGATATTGAACCATTTCAACCAGGAGAATAGGTAATGTTAAATGGAACAAATATTCAAGCAAAACTCCGATTCAAAAAATTGGAAGACAAAATGTATGGACCATTCAAAGTTTCATTGACAGGAAAGAACAGCAGGTATTGCACGGGCAAGTTGCCAGAGTCATGGAGAATATATCCGACTTTCAATACAACATTATTGGAACGATATCGAGCAACCAATCCAAAAAAACAAGTTATCGAAATCAAAGCTGATGATGTGGGCTGGAAAATGGAATCAATAATCGCAAGCAGACCATCAGTCAACGATGTCAAGAAACATGTGTAGTTGGTTAAGTGGGAAGGATATTCGCACGATGAGAATACGTGGGAAAAGTATGAAAATGTTTCGGACAATGCAGTCGAATTGCTGAAGGAGTATTACGAAAAAAATTCAACAATCGAAGGAGATGGGCGCTATGGAAAAGAGCGAAAATGATTTTATGTTTTTGAGTATGTATTGATTTTATTGCTTTGGTACGTTGAGTGGTATCTTTTGCTTTTCTACTTGTTATGACAGAGCACCGTTGTGGTCACCACTTCTAGAGAAGCGGGTGATGTTAGAGGTTCTCCCTTAACAGCAATGATGGTATATAAAAGTTACATGAATACATATCACGGAGTTACTCTAGGTCTAGTCACGTGATATGCCTAACACTGATTCATGAAGATATGCGTGTGCCAGTCATATGTTCCTCAGCGGGAATACATAAGAGTCGCGCGTCGATTAAATAAGCAAAGTTTCTTTGCTTAGTGGATTCATTGACAGAATACATACTACGGTATTTCTTATTTGATGACGCAGCGATGCTGCCAGATCGAAAGTATTAAACCTCTGCCAAGCGCATACTTTACAACCATGCTCATATCCTAGATACTAGCGGGATTGTTTGATTGGACTGGAGATTACTCCGACACACAAACACAGCAGTCGTTAGTCAATATGCAAGTACGTGGGACCTCTGGCTTATTTGCCTTGGGCGATGAGGGTTACCATAGTACTCTCCGGCCGGAGACGAGGGTCTCGGCTTAAGCATGATGTGACTGAGGGTATTATGACGTTGGCTGAAGCTAAGAGGCCTGAAGCAACCCTGCGCAATGGTTTGAGTTAGTATGCATTGCAACGTCAGACTCGTGTTCAATACGAGCTGGTGCTTCAAGTTATACATTGGCATAGTATCGGTTGGTTGCCAATTAAATCTACGACGCAAGCCAAATAGCCTTTAAGATGAGGCATTAATTTGCAATAAACGCTGCCAACTATTTTAGTTGGTAGACGTTCCAACTACTGTCACAAACGGGTAGTAAGATGTCTAAGTTCAAGTTTTATCTGACACACTATCTCACATGATATCGTGTGATGGATGGCCTGATTCTCATCAGGAGCGTAATGCTTTGAAACCACATTGCATGAACACAATAACCTACTGGGATGCGTGGCATGTTATCACCGGGCGCATGATTGTTTCATGACGTGACCGCAATAACGCTATCATGAGCTTTGTAGTCATAGTGCCGAAGTATGGGCGTACAAACCCTCAAAGGCAACTATAAAGAGATGGCATTGTTCTGGCAATGGGAAGAATAATCTCAAGCAGCAATCCACAGTCAACATTCAGAACACCAAAGACGATCTTAATATATGATTAAGAATTCTATCTATCACACATTTACAATTACTTCCTCTACTCTTATTCACTGATGTGACAACGCTTTGTATACCTGGACACAGGTTTACTCAATCCAAGTACGCACTGCACCACGTTGTCGAACAGTTCGGAAATCTTCTCTTCAGTTTGGAAGAGCACTGTTTAACCCACACCTACCAAGTGGTTTTACCTTTTTGTGAACTCAAGGGTATTGACTTCCTGGTTCTGAGGTACTTGAACACAGCCTTGTTACCATTCAAGGAATTTGCAAGGAGTGGTTGTTCGACGGAGAGGTGTAATTTACATGTATCAAGGAGACGGCCTTTGGCATCGGTTTGGATTGGTCGCTGTTGCAACGCAGGTGCAACAGGTTGAGTCATAGGCTAAGACGAGGAACGAAAGATTTTCTTAGATAGGCGGTTGTACTTGATTCAATAAATAGTGTATTGATCATTGGGATTAAGCACCCCCGTAACAACCGTGAGGCATCGTGAGATCTTGTCGTGGTGGCCGCTCTCAAAGTAAGGTTCAAACTATGATGTCGACCGACGTCATAATTTCGGCCACCCGCCACCCGCCACCCGCCTACCAGTGCCTGGCCCCTGCGATTCAGCAAGTATCTGGATCGAGCACCCAGGAGCATACATGGGAGCATATAGTCAAGTGAGATTGGGAGAGTCTTGCCTCTTGAGAGTCTACTTGGGAGCATGCTCGGGAGTGTGCTTGAGAGCGTCTTGAGAGCTTACTTGGGAGCGTACAGTCAAGCAGGGTAGGAGTGCGCCATCGAGTGCAATTGGGGGCGTCCTTGAGAGCATGCCCGGGAGTGTGCTTCAGAGCGTTTTGAGAGCTTACTTGAGAGCGTTAGTCAAGCAGGCTGGGAGTGTGTCATCGAGTGCAATTGGGAGCGTCCTTGACAGCATGCCCGGGAGTGTGCTTCAGAGCGTCTTGAGAGCTTACATGGGAGCGTATAGTCAAGCAGGCTAGGAGTGTGCCATTGAGCACTATGGGGTGCGTGCAGTCAAGCGGGCTGGGAGAGTGCCATCGAGTGCAATTGGGAGCGTCCTTGGGAGCTTACTTGAGAGCGTAAGTCAGGCAGGCTGGGAGTGTGTCATCGAGTGCAATTGAGAGTGTCCTTGAGAGCATGCCCGGGAGTGTGCTTCAGAGCGTCTTGAGCGCTTACTTGGGAGCGTATAGTCAATCAGGCTGGGAGTGTCATCGAGTCCAATTAGGAGCGTCCTTGAGAGCATGCCCGGGAGTGTACTTGAGAACGTACTTGGAGGTGTACTTGGGAGCGTGCAATGAATTCATTTGGCAGTGTGCTTTCAAGTGTGTTGAATGCAGCATGATGTATAGTCTCAAGCGCACATAATCGGATGCGTATAATAGCAATCTAGTCTATGTGCAGGTCCATAGGACCTCATAGTGCCACGCGTCAAATATGCTATGGATCACTGTCCTAAAAACGGCGTCTCTATGAGTTACGCATCGCGTAAGGTCATTTTTCCCGGTGTCGTCTAATGGCATGATTTGGAGTTGACTGCGTTCGAATGGTGCGTACGACCCTTGCACATGCACAGATGAATTATCATGTCTCACAATTTGGTCACTGAAGTCAAGACCAAGCTGACACGTAGCAAAATAGGAACGCAAATTGCTTTTCACAGCTATACATCGTCAAGAATATCAATTTGCCCATCTTGTCCTGCACAGAGGCAGGAGCTGTCACCATTTCTTCGTCCGAATCCGATTTCTATATGGTAATTAGCTCGGGAGGCAATATGCAGTGGGAAAATAATACAGGTTCAGCCTGCGTCACATACTTTATATGCAACGAATCGGACTCCGCGGCGGGCGGGAGAGATGATATGTATTCCGGCGACTGTGGTTTCCTCAAACCTAGTCTTATATGGCTATGTCCTGGTTGAGAAATATCTTGTGGCATTTGAGATATTCCGGGGACGATATCAAGAGTCTCTATAAGCTCTTCAAATGTTGTAAGGGGAAGTGCCGCTGCAACTTGATCCGTTTGGGACTTAACGACTGCTGGAACCGTCAATTCGGTCATTCCATACATCTTATCTCTTTCATGGTAGCAGTCGGCCGCATCCCGCCATCCCGGTTGTGCCAATTCGGCGAGCTTCATCTGCTTCTGGCAACACTTCGCCATGCGGCGTTGCACCGTTTTGGAGATCGTACCCACCACCCAGCCAGGTTCGTGATCTTCGCTCAGCTTGCCCTGCTCTGTATCTTCGTCAGCTTCCTGATCTTTGGGATCCTCCTCATGCTCGGAACTTGCAACGTCGCTCAGACTGTCTCCGATAGCATTCAGCATCTCTTCAAATGTCCTTTCAGCGTTTCTGGTGGTCAATCCTGCCTTTTCGACATTGCTCATATCTTTTTGCTTCTGCTTAATTGCTGTCTCTGCGTCTTCAACTCGCTTTCTTGCCACCACAGTCTCTGTCTCCACATGATCCTCAATCCATCGCTCGTTCTCTTCTTTGCTCAAAATGTGAGTTTCTTGTCTTTCCACTGCCGCAAGCTTCTTTCTGCATCGCAAGCTACGCAATGCTCCAAAGGCTCGGACCCTTTCAGCCTCCAACACGCTCTTCCCTTCATTCGTTTGATGACTTCGTCGTGCGGACTGCTTTGTCCATTTGCCATATTTGCCTGCTGGGAGAGCGGAAAGGTTCCTTTAGGGAGCATTGAGCATTGTATTTCGTGTTGACTGTTATTGGGAGAGATGTTGGATATTGCAAGATATGGACCATATGGAGGCAAGCTGCGTCGTTTATGTCAAGGTTGGTACACTTGATCAACGTGAACAAAGCATAATCTGTGATTTGACCGTCACTAAATTGGGAATAGTCATGATACCCGTACATGATGACTTGACTTTTAGCGTCAGTTTCATGTACAATCCCGGTGATCTCTTGAGAGGAACATTACCAGACGTCCTTTCCGTCGAAGAATGACCAGTTTATATCTAACATTTATGAGATTTCGGCTGCCGTACACTTCAATTTAACCCTGTAAACAAACATACACCATCGGACCAACACTCTGCAAATTGCGGGACTGTTGGAAACCCCTGCAACCTGCAGCTTCACGCAGGCGGATTCATTATGAGTAGAAAGTCCAAGTTGGCGGTGGCTCAGTCTATTTTGAATTGAAGCTAACTATATATTCCTCAGAACTTCCCACTTCTTTTGGTTATCATCTTCCTCTCTTTTTCCACACCAGCAATTCATGGCTACACAAACACCTCAGACAGGTGACACCGGATCCGAATCGAGCGGAACGACGGGAGCTTCATACAATGCGTCACTTGAAGGGACACAGGAACAATGCAGACACCAGTGAGTCTGCCGCGAAGCTGCCGATGAAGCCACCGAAAATTTGACCATGGAGGCACATTTAAAAATCTTCCGTAAAACCGTAACCAGCACAAACACCAAGCATCATGCAATAGGATGTAACTACGTCAATATCATGGTAGACGGCCATGAATTGATCACATACTAAACAGCGGGTAGACGGTGGGAGCAACGTGACCAATATATTGCTGCCTGTAACAGGAAACCCCCATGGTCAATGAAGGCCTTTGTCCGCACAGTCTGGCAAATTGAACATCACGATGTTGTCAGTTCTGGCATTTTCGCAAACAGATCTCCTGATAAGCGTCCCCGAGAATGAACGAACAAGGCATCAAACACCTTGGATGAGGCTACGGAAGAGTATATGGTAGAGGTAGTTGCTGATTCTCACTTTCAGAAGCAGCATCTAATGACTTGTAGGTTTTCAACATGTCTGCTACTATGGCAAGGCAAGGAGGTCGGGTACAGCTAGAACAGACAGACATGCGCCTTGCTTTGAATATGGCAAAAATAGCCAAACGAGGGTTTTCGCGCGCCACAATAGAGGAAACACAACACCTGATCAAGAAACCTCGTGCAGAAGTCTGAGAAGAGAACAACCGGGGTGTTGAATTTCCTGGGCATAGAAAGGTGAAAGCTGCAATGAAACGACACCCGGCAATGGTTTATGAAAATCACACTGACGGCTGCCATCTTTGCCAAAACAGCACTGCAAAGAATCCACGGACACGCTGGAGGCGCAAAGGAATGGGTGCACCTCCTCAAGTGCGATGCAAGCAGCCGATACCAGAACAAACGCCACCTCCACCTGGAACACCACCTGCACCACCCAGTGACAATCATGGTGCTCACAGTTTCCACAACGCAAATCTGCCTGCCGGATATGTATATATACCTACTGTTCTTCCCAGCGCTCAATTGTTCAATCATGCTGCATCTATCGAGTATAGCGAGCACAGTGCAGATTTCATTCCAGATTTGCGGACTGATCAAGGAACATCCACTGGTTAGTACACTATCTGCTGCATGGTAATGCAGCTAACATCCATTTTGCAGACGACGGCAGCCGATTGAGTGAAACTGCAAGTGGAAACGAACATGGATTGTAAGGAATGTGATTTTTAAGTGTAGTATTTTCTACAATTACCGGACACTTTATAGTATGTTTTCAAGGATTTATTTATATGTATCATTAAAGCACAATGTAGTGACAAAGAAGATAGTACATGAAGACAATAGAAAGGCTGTCAAAACACCATTAATGATATATTCTGCCAAATGAAACAGTGATGGTTTATTGTGGATATGCCCGTGGGAAAATGTGTGTCAATGGAGCGTCAACGATTTTTGGTGCGGTAAGTCGGGTGATAGAAACGCAACTTGGTAGTAATTACACATAATGGAACTGTTGCCATCCTTTATAGGCAAAAAAGAAAGTGTGACACTCCCTGCCCCATCTTGAAAATGAGCGTCAATGGAGTCTCAACGATTGTTGGTCGTGTAAGTCGGGTAATATATTATGCGATTTAGTAGTGAATACACATAGTGGTAGTGTTGACATCCTTTACAGGCAAAAGAGGAAGCAACACGCTCCCGGCCCCATCTTGAAAACCAGTGTCAACAGAGCATCAACCATTTTAAATTTTGTTAGTCTGGTAATTAAGAAGTATTATTGGAGTAGTTATACAGAACGGCAGCATTGACAACCTTTATAGGCAAAAAAGACAGCGGTACACTCCCTGCTCCATCTTCAAAATGAGCGTCAACGGAGTGTCAACGGTTTCTGGTCCTGTAAGTCGGGTAATAAAAACGTGATTTGGTAGTGATTACACATAATGGATGTTTTGCCATCCATTATAGGCAAAAACAAAAGCGACACGCTCCCTGCCCCATCTTGAAAACGAGCATCAACACCACGCCAATGATTTTAGGTCTTGTTACTCTGGTGATTAAGAAGTAATATTGTAGTGGTTATACAGAACGGCAGCATTGACAACCTTTATAGGCAAAAAAGAAAGTGATTCGCTCCTTGCCCCATCTTGAAAATGAGCGTTAACGTACTGTCAATGATTTTTGGTTCTGTAAGTCGGGTAATAAAACCACGATTTGGTAGTAATTACACATATTGGAAGTGTTGCCATCCTTTATAGGCAAAAAAGCAAGTGAGACGCTCCCTGCCCCATCTTGAAAATGAGCATCAACGGAGCGTCAACAATTTTTGGTCCTGTAAGTTGGCTAATAAAACCGTGACTCTTCGGTAGTGATTACACATAATGGATGTATTGCCATCCTTTGTTTAAAGACAGGAAAGAAAGCTACACGCTCCCTGCCCATCTTGTAAATGAGTGTCAATGGAGTATCAACTATCTTGGGCCTTCGATCATGGTTCATCAAAGCGCACTGTGGCTGTCAAAGTCCTTATACTCAGTTTTGGGCGTTTTGGTAGTTTAAAACGCTCGTGAACACTTAGTTGCACCTTTGTGAATATGGTATGTTGTTACTGTTCAGGAGGCTATCGCTGGAATATCACTTGCTTTTTTCCTTATAAAGGCTGCAAACCGCTTGTTGATAGATACGTGCGATTAAGCGGCACTTAGATTACCCACAATGCCAGACTGTCAATTGTTGATGCTCCATTGACACTCATTTTCAGGATGGGGCAGGGAGCGTCTCTCTACTTGTCTTCTATATAAAGGCTGTCAATACATCAGAAAATGACTATGCCATACCATAGTCAATATTTTGGAATTAACAGTAGGATATCTGAATGCGACCATAAATAGAAAATCCCAAAATGCAGAACTGGAGATTGGAAGTGTCTAAGATCATCCTTCAGATAATACATTAATGTTTGAGTTCTGGTTTGTAGATGGCAGACACACTGTGTATAAAGCCATGGTGTTTGGCATTGGAGGATTTTCTTTTCTTCTCTCTTTACTTGTTATCTTGTATAGCAAAGCAACAGAAGACTTTGAACAGCATTCAATTGTATAATCATGTGATTCCTCTGTAATAACTTCAAGCACCTTGGTTCTTCTTTCCGATATCACATGATCATTTTCAATATCACCTATGCCCAACCCCCACAATATACATTTATCCGTTAACAACAACCTACATCATTCAATCTGCAGCCTCAAGGTCCTACGCCACTTCCATTGAGTATCATCCCACTCCAAGTCCGCTTTGTGTAATCATCATCTCACTGCAAGTCCACTTGGCTGTATTAACTCCAGTCAGCTCTCAGCCTGCTTTGCTTGATTATAACCAGCCAGCTTCATTTAATTAACACCTGTTCTCATCAACACAGCTTCACTTGATTAACCTCAGCTCCAAGCCAGCACAAACAGCCATCTCCCAAGTTGCAAGAGCAAACCTGCAAGAGTTCCTAAAGTGAGTCTGTCTGAGTCGTGGGGGCAAGTATTTTAGTTGTGAGGGCAAGAATATCATAGTGCTGAGAGTGGGCATGCCAGAGTTGTAAGGGTGAGAATGTCAGTTACAAGATTTAGCGTATCAGAGTTGTAATAGTGAAATTATCAGAAATGCAAGAGTGAGCATGTCAGAGTTGCAAGAGTGAGAATGTCAGAGTTCCAAGAGCCAGTATGTCAGCGTTGCACAAGTGAGCATTGTACAGTTCTGAGAGAGAGCATGTTGGAGGTGTGAGAGAGCAAGCATGTCAGAGTTGTGAGAGTGAATATGTTAAAATAGTAATAGCCAGTATGTCTAAGTTATGATGGTATGTTAGAGTTGCAAATAGAACTGTATTTAATAAATACAAATATATGGTTCATACAAAGAATCACTACATATTACACAGATGGTACCACTGAATTACAGTGATGCTACTGCAGTATTACAGAAATGCTACCAGGGTATTACTTGAATATTATCAGGGGTTGTGTGTGTGTGTGTGTTATTCATACTGTCTTCACTCTACTTAGAGTATGACAGAATCCATTCTTCCCCGATACTCTGTGGTGTGACCTTGACATGTCCGCCAAGCCCTCCTCTTGGTCAAGTTGTACCATCCTCTTTTCCTTCACCCTACCAATCCACCCCCCCACCGCCCCTCCTACTCTCCCCATCTCCCATCCCGGGTCTCATTGCTGTCATTGCATTGGAATACCCCGACTGGCCAATCCCTATCCGTTCCGCCCCACCCCCTTACTTGGTCTTGGTTGACTGACGAGCATATTCGATCAAAAGCGCAGATGGTGTATTGATGTAATTTCGTGGAGCAGGTGTCAGGATTTGAATCTGTAGCACAGTAGTATTGTGGCACAGCTTCTTATACAATCTTCAGCATGTTAACCACTACACTACAAGGACCCGCCCCCTTATTGTCAGGGGTTAAGTGAAATGGCTCTGGGGTGATTGGTTTTATTGGGTGTTATTTGGTATTATCGGTGTTACAGGAGATTACGGTAAGCCTTATGGCTTACGTTTGATCACTTGTGAAAGAATACGTTTTTGCAGACGTTCATTGGTGCACAGCCACATCAAGACTGCCTGAGGTTATCATGCTCACAATAGAAACCAGGGTCATAACCGACTGACCTATTTTGCTTTGCCTTGCAGAGATTTATAGCTTCCACCCTCTCTAACTGCCCCAAAAGATGATTGGGCTGAGAATGGCCCACACGAGGTGATGATCTTCAAAAACTGCATACCAAGCCATCTTGCATTGGGGCGCCCTGCATAGTCAAATACACTGCAATCAGACCGTCCACACTTCAACGTGTTTGCACCTCAAGCCTCCGAGTCCCGTACTGAAAAGTTGTGACTTGCGTTAGATACAGAGCTGAGCGAGCAACTGTCGGAGGTATCGGCATTGAACCGCCCAATGATGCAGTCCACAGACTCATGAGTTGCCGGTTAGTTGGAATAGGGCATACAGCAGTATTCCTGAGGGCCCAAGCGAATAACGGGCGGGTAATTCCCCGAAATGAAGATGCGGCTCCACAAGTGTCCCAAACCCTTCTACACTTCTACTCAGACCTCAAATCCCTCCGTGATACCAACTTGTTTTTCCTCTTTCAATATATCATCCTCTGAACGACTTTTACCTGAACCTCTTTAGATCGTTCTTGTCTAAGCTGTTTTCTTCTCTGATACTTTGACGGTTTCAAATTAAGCTTACGACTAGTACTGACTACCATATCTCTAGAGAGTGATAACTAACACTAACAGAATTAGAGCCTACTTTCAGGATTAAACACAGCAGTCAATCGTCGCCTTGTTCACTGAATACCGGCGGTAGTCAATTAGACTTGATTGGATCCAATCCCACGTTTGTTATCAACCTCGTTCCCAAAATCTGTGGCTAACATCAATACCTCTCAGCTATACGTATCAATTCAACACCTCTATCTCTTAACATGGGTTCCTCCAAATCTCTGCATGGGAAAGTCGATTGGGAAAAGGCGTGTTTCGGGGTCACCGTTGCGCTTGCAGTCGTTGCAGCACTTTTCATTCTTTTTGCTGTCGCCTATTACAGACGCAAAAAGGAGATAAAGCACAAGGAACTCCAATGGAGATCTTACTAGTCGGGGGAAACGTGAATCTACTGGTCAGATGTCTTCTTGTGGGATTGGAATAGAATTCAAATCCAGGCTCTGTTACTATACACTAAGCAGGAGCTTTCTCTGTACATCCCTTCCATAGGTTCCTCCACGATACACTACTTCATTAACTGAATTCATCGTACTGTTCGAGCTAGAGAGAGTAACCACGATACCAATGGCATATACTAGGGATAGTGTACGATATAAAAGAATACCGGCCTACCAAGTGCTTCGACAGACCGCGAACTCGTTGATTCCATTATCTCAGCGGATGTAACTAAGCCACCAGCAGAACTTTGGCATGATGGAACGGAGCACATGCCTTGCTTCCGTTGGCCAAACTTCCACAACCTTAACATTGAGTAAATGGGCTTTAATAGTGCTCTATATCGTATATTGCGATGATTGAATTTTCTTTTGGTGTTCATAAGCCCCATACTTCAATAAATGGCCACTGAGTGTTGAATATCTCCTCCCTCACTTGTTATCTGGATTCTAGACCCAACACCAGACTTTTAGCATTCTCGTGGTGATAACTTATAGAACTTTAGATTTTATCAATTGCACTCATCAAAATATTGTAGCACAATAAGTATATCGTAGCGTAAGTCCAACCCGCAATCATGTGTTCAACCAAAATTACCGGAAGGAAAACATTTGTTTTGCAAAGCTATTTCACCCCAGCCGATGATACATCTATATAGCTCAAAATCCACTTCCTGTAATCTACATAGCAGCAGATGTATAAAGTGACCGAACTCCCTGACCAGTAGTCAAAGAATTTTAGATCGGCCTAACCTGTAGCCAGGCGAAATAATCGCGTAGAGCCGGAGGATGCCAACGTAACATTTCCAAAACGTGTGCTGAGCATAGGAGGGGGTGTGTTTTGTGGTGTTACAGATTGCTTCACTCATTCAAGCCATACCTCGCTCACAATCTATCACCCGATCATCGAGTCATCACTCGAACCTTGCAAAACCAGAGCGCGATGCCCTAACTAAAAAATAATGAGCCTTTACTCACCCACTTCAGGTACGCCTCCACTCAAGCTCGTTATCTCCTTCATCTTCTCCCCTTTCAGCCTGACCAGAATCATTCGTCTCAGTATACTGTGCGTACTAGTCACAGAACGAGGCCAATACCAGTGCAGACAATCAGCCGCCACCCAATACCCTCCTCCAGTAAGTTTCCACCATATCCTTCAGCTTAAAAAGAATCTCTCTGCCGGCATGTGGACCAGTTACTCTAGTAGAAATGTCACGTCGGAAGTGCTGGAGCCCGTCGTACCTAAATCACACCAGAAACTTTGGTTCCCAGCAAGCTATCGATACACTCTCATGAAGCAGCGCTAGGGGTGTGAAGGAATGCTCCTATTTCTCGAGTTCACTCGATTGATTTTGACGACTTCTTGGCGGCCGTCAAGGTTGTTGTGCCATTTCATCGCCCTGCGGGCTGCGAAAAGCCGAGGGATACTCTCGGATACTTCGCCAACGCAGATTTCTGCTTGATATCATTTGCGTTTGAAACTTGGAAATGCATACTGACTACGTGGTTCGGCCCCAGAAACAATGTCCATACAGAGTGAGACGCCGCCACCCATCCCACCGAAAAGCCCAAGACGAGTATCTCGTATGCATACCGTAACTGCATCTTCTCTCCATGTGTCGGGGTCCCGAACTATTTCGTTAGTGCCCCGGGGCGAGCCAAACCGCATCACTGCGGTGGTTAATGGATTCCATCCAGGTTCCTTCACCAAGTACCACCTATCCCAATAAGTAACCACGGAAATGGAAGTGATTTCTCGCCTGCTCCTCCTCCCGGCGATATTATAACCTGGACAGAAGGGTACGTGTATGATGCCGTTCTCAGTGTTGCAATTGCTCTAGTTCAAAATCAGTACTTGCTTTTAGGATTTTACTCACTAATATCGAAGAAGTTCCAGGGACGATACGGCGGTAATGTCCACAATCAGTAGTCTTCCAACGTTGCCTCCTCCTTCTCGACCAGCGCCCCCACTACCCTTACTATCCATAAATGACTTCACATTATCAATCTCGACAACTTCCGGGACTGCTACCACGGACGCGGAGAGGTCTATGACCCCCCACAGTTTGTCGAAATGTAGTTTAAGGGTACATTCATCCATAACATCTATCAATTCCCTATCAGACTCTCCCGGTAGAGAAAGTGAGACTGAGCAAGAGTAAGTAGAGACCCTTGCCTGGTAATAAATTAAGGTGATACTTATGTTTGGCAATAGGGTCTTTAACCTTCATTCCCATCCTGTCGGGAGTCCCATTAGCCAACACATACATAAAGTAGACCCGCCCATGCTGTATGTCGAGGGTTCGGTCAGCACAAATACTTCGAAGATGGGGGATTGGAATAGTGGACATCAAACTAGCCAGGAAGCAAACGCCGCTGTCCACATTTCTTATGGGTGCGTTCTTACAGTAAAACTTGTGCAAGCTGTAGTTTCTAATGGCAAGGTAGGGCGGCGCGTCCCGATACTAGCCAAGATTTGAAAGCTAGTAGATTACCACCAAACTTCAATGCGGTTACGTCCGTCACCTTATCTGGTTCTTCGTATGCCCCTGTTCTCTCTGCTACTGAATATTCACGGATAATACTAATGCGGAATCGGCGTTCGGTTCAGAGCTGGTCGTGTTACTTATCCTTCCGAGGAGATCTACTCCGCAGCTGAAGTTGACCCGGAGAGCAGCAATGGCAACTTCAAAAGTTCTGCAGTTATCTCCAGACCTGACGGCTCACAACTTCTCACTCGCGATGAGCAACATCGTCCATCATCCCACGTCCGCGAACTTGCGGATTTCTTTACTACAGAGCCAGCCCCAGTGAACACTGAATCTAACCCAGAGAGAAACTATGGTAATTTCAAATCCCCTACGCTTAGCCCTGGTCGTAACAGCCCACGACTTCTTGCTCGCAACGAGCGACAGTGTCTGTCATCCAACGTTCGCGAACTCGTAGATTTCTTTGCTACAGTGCCGGCTCCAGCGTCTAGTGACGACCAGGAACAACCTGCAGCTTTTGCAGCTCTTGCCGACGGTAAGAAATATATTAACCTCAAGGATGTCGCTAGTCGTGGTTTAGGATGGAGACACTGGGACCAGGTCTTGGATTCTGATTTAGATCGCTGGACCGAAGTCACCGCTACTCCGCGATTCAGAAAGCCAATGCCTCAAAAGTCCCTTGATGATGAATCCCAGGGGCCTTCTGAGTCGGATGTTCACTGGGGTCTGTGGTCGAACCTGAAATCTGCATTCTGTTTTGGAAGTGGCAGGCCAATACTTCATTGTTGCCAGCGGACCCATAGGCACCACGCCATTGCCAAAACCGAATCAAGTACAGATGCAAGAACTAGCAAGAGTGACTCTAGATTAGCAGTTATATAGGCTCTGGCCCCGGTGGCGCTGCGCCTAAGAATGTCTAGATCTCTGTTCGAAAATGAAGAGTGAGTTCTGGACACCGAGAATAAAGACGGAAGAGCCTGAGCTATTTGTAAGCATGCTGAGTTTAAACTTTCGAGCATCACCATTCTCTGTCAGAAGATATTGAATCATGACTCAAACTAGCCCTCTTTACTAAAAATAGTCAAACACTTTACAAGCTAGCGGCAGCATGAACTTAAAATTAACGATTACTAATTCGAATCCGTCGAGTCTATCTCGAATAGATAAGCTAAGTAGTAAAGCTACTCTGATAACGAGGATGCTACGAGTTGGCAGAGAAACATAGGTACTATTGGAGGTAATCATAGACTCTCATTTTCATATATTGTCCAATTGCCGATGTTACTTTGGATGCTTCTAAGACTTGTTGATTGACTGATCTTCTCGAGGCCTGAAGGCCCGTATATACAGACTTTGACTCCTATATCCACAGCCATATTCGCCTCCATATCTATATCCGTTTATATATTCGTTTGCACTGATATGAGCCACTCTGCACTGATATGAGTCGCTCTCCTGAGGCATATCATACACCAACTGCATATCAAACGGACCTGAGGCTCACGATGCAGGTACACATGCAACAGCCGAGATTTTTCAATACAAGATAGCCATAAAAGTCCGCTTGCTATATGCAGTTTGCTTGGTTCGTCATTAGATAGTGCTAGGCAGTGGCAAAATGTAAATAATCCTGTTCTAGGATTTGGGCCTCATTGAGTCGCAACTAGTCTAACATAGCCAGTCGAAGGGTAGAAGGAGGGGAGCTCCCCCACCTAGCCGGCTATCCGGAGAGGGAGGGGAATTAGGTACTGCCATACTCTAGTTAGAGTGCATGCAGAATGATTAAAACAAAACAAAACAAAACAAACTAGTCTAACATACCAGATTAAGAAACCACAACCCACAATAATTTCATTGGAGGAGGCATCATAGATATCGTACATAATCTATAACTTTAGTTTTATAAGTGATAATTGGAAAGGTTCGAGCTCCTTAAACTCTACGTTTTAGGACTGAGACTGAGACGTTTGCTCTAAACCAACCTAACATTCCCGAATCGTTCTATCCCCCCATCCCCACTCCAACACCCGAAAACAGATGTCCTCCCACAACCCCCAATTGCAGTCCTCTGACAGTCTAGACTTGTCTTCATGATGTCCGAGGACTAGAAGGAACAGACACCTCATATTGGAGTACTAACTCAATGTACCTTCGGGGTGAGTACTTGAAGCTACTGCAAACAAATAGCTCGCGAGACGTTAATATGTAGAATGTTTCCACGGTCGAGAGCCTCGATGTTGAAATGGAGTGGTAGAGAAGCTTAATCGCTTCTATCTACGAGGGATCTTGTATGCACTTATATACGGCATTCAGTGTATGCCTTGTACGCATGCATACGCACTCAGCTATCATTTCCAGCTGAATCTGTCAGCCCGATGATATCATGATTCCTATCAGCCTAGCCATAGCCTATAAGCCTTACAAAGAGAAGCGATCCATACGTGCAGCACTTGATGTTGCAATAAGGGGAGAACCGTGTGAATAGACTTAGATACAGAGAGAAGAGAGAAGGAGAAAGAGGCGAGTTATATACGAGAGAAAAGTGTGCCCCTTACTACCAGCACCGCTAGCTAGCGGTCAGCTCTATATATACATGCAACACTTGAGACGCGAACGTCGGGAGTGATATCTTATGATTCAGAGAATATTCGGACCACCCGGGAACTAGCGGCTGCAATTTTAGCTCGAAGCGTACCCATTTGAACTCAGCTTTCTTTGGTCATGGACAAGAGGATCCGGTTTTGGTAGCTCCCGTAATCCAGAACCTAATGCCCGTAATTATACACTACCGCTCTCGGTGTGGTAGCAGCAGAAACGCTGGGTCCTCAGTCGCGACCGAGAGAACGATGTCCTGTGTACGTTGTGAGAACAACGCTCCAAAATTGGTTAATGTAGAAGATGAGGATTGCGTCATCGACGATTATATTGTCGTGCAAGTTGGATGTCACCGTGTCATTTTTACCTAGCGAAGGCCTTGGTTTTACGGTCGAATAGGTAGCTGCTTTGTAAGGACCTCGCACAATAAGTGGCCTTAAGTGGTTTGAATTCCAAAAAATGTTATTCTCAAGCTTTGAACAAAGCTTCGGGGCTTTCAGGACGCTGCTTTTATGCTACGCTACTTTGGCACGCCAGACAATGCAGTCTCAGTTCCAAAGAATTTTGCACAAGTATTTGGAGCCGATCCGTAATTCCTGTAATCATCTTGCGCCCACCCAATTCGTTGATACGTCTGATCCATGCAAGTTATGTTCAACGACTATCTGCATAACGTATTAAGAATGCTTTAGACTGGGTATTTATCCGCTCCACAAAAGAGTTGCCAAATGGTTCACTTTATAGATTTTCCAGGAATATTACGTACGATGGTAACACTTACAACTAAATTTATATAGTTTCCGGAAATACGAACCCACCGCTGTTGGATGCTGATTGGACGAAACAATATCCCGGAAGGAAACACCAAACAATCAAACTTTGTGGGTGTATTTTAGATTAGGCTGAGATGAGTTGAAGAGGCGAGTTGCAGTCCGAGCTGAAAGTATACATCTCCCACTTCCTCTTTGGGCCATCGGTCTGTAAACTCAAATCCTTACCTTAAACTCACCTCTGCCAAAGCTGAACTTCCATTAAAGCTGTGTCGCCGTGGCTTACCTCATCTATTTCGATCCTCAGTTTCAATTGGCTAATAGTCTCCCTTGATTAGAACTCTAACCCATGTATGCTATTGGTTCTGAGAACCTAGATGTGATGTCAATAATATGCATAACGATTGTAGCTCTGATGATCCCAATTGCTCCCGTCACCCCATGAGATGTCAGTTATAACAGTTAAAGCATATATTCCCCGGCCTCATTTGACGCGGGATAGTTCTCTACTTCCCCTTGGGCTTGCAAGACTAATGTAATTTATGGTGTAACCACCCACGACCTAGCAACCGATCACGCAAAAAAGCACCCAAGCGCCCGGAGCAGGAATGCTTAATTACCCCACACAGAAACTCAATTTTCACTCTCTCCCCGCAACAACGCCACCATGGGCAGAGTGAAGTGCAGAGAAGCAACTGACAGAGAGAATGACATTCGCGAAGCCAAACATGCATACCGTTCAGGTCTTGAACCATCTATCCGCGCTGCTGCTTCAACTTATGGTATACCATATGGAACCTTACGAGACCGACTTAGAGGAGCACAGCCAAGGAGTGCAGCACATGAGCAGGAGCAGCTGCTTACTCTAGAAGAGGAGGAATCAATTGTTAGGTTTTATGAGACTCTAGATGACTTGGGACATCTGTTGCAAGCGAAGATGGTTAAGGCATTTGCGATGTCCCTTCTACCTCCACGTTGGTGATGACAACTTGGTAAGCACTGGATGATACTCTTTCTCAACTGCCATCCTGCAGTCACTGCAAAGTTCAGCCAACGTCTAGATCGACAAAGGGCTAATGCAAATGATCCTGCAATTTTAAAGGACTTTTTTTGCAAGGTATATCATTTTAGTCTATACATTTATTTCAAGCTAATACTGGTCACTGTAGCTTGGAAAACTTGTCAGAAAGCTCAATGCACAACCAGAAAACATTTACAACATGGATGAAAAGGGCTTTCTACTTGTTCAGGCTCTCAAAGTAAA
>Ga0307515_10001218_pt1 | contig 58851 bp, 58 predicted proteins | sample 17_EM_MG_FD_194513 | JGI IMG/M metagenome (GOLD analysis project Ga0307515, IMG submission 194513) | Populus trichocarpa ectomycorrhiza microbial communities from riparian zone in the Pacific Northwest, United States - 17_EM | ecosystem: Host-associated > Plants > Roots > Unclassified | place... | reverse complement strand
GCCTTATGGTTCGGAGATCCACATCGTAAGCATTTGCCGGTAGAACGTCGGATTTCGAAGATTTCCGTTGAGACCCATGGTGCTGGCGGTAAGCCTGACGATTGTCCTCCGCCGCCTGATTTGCCGTCTTTGTTTGTTCCCGATTGGCCGGAGTTGCCGCCGCCGGTGGTGTCGGCTGGCTCCGAGATGGATGGCCGGTAGCCTCGTTTGCCGCCTTTGGAAGATGAGTCCGTAGGGTGTTTCTGCTGCTGATGCTGCTGTTGTTGCTGCTGCTGTGGCTTCTTGTTTTCAACATGTGTAACTTCCGAGGCCGCGGCCTTATCGAAGAACTCGTCCAAGGTGTCAAATCTGCCGCAGGCGGGCGTCATCGGACCAACTTTGTTCTTGAGAGATCGCGTATTTGACGTGATCGGGTCCACCCCGTGGGAATGGGTGGCCGTGAGAGTTGAAATTCGAGCGTAACGTGTTCAGAAATCGGTCCAGCTCTTTCGCACCGCCGCAGTACCGTACAGGGTCGACCATCTTGTAGATATTCGGTCTTGGGTCTGTGATGCTTCGTTCAGCGCGTTTGGCGCGTTTGGCAGCCCATTGATCCCGTTTGGCAGCCATTCGTTCCCGTGTGGCCGCCATCCTCTCCCGTTCGAGTTTCTGCTCGGCTTTCCACTGGGCTTGATTTTCGAACAGCATTTCCAGCATCAACCGGTTTAGAGTCGCCACGTCTAGACGATCCTCATCAGTAATTTGGGAACGGAGATCACCAATATCGTTGTCGATCGGCCCCTCTTCGTCTCCTTGATCTCTGAGGTCATCGTCGAGATCATCGTCATCATCAATCTCGGCCTCCGGTAAAACTGCTGGAGTAGCGCGTTCGCCTATCGATGCCGCTGTCTGCAGAGTGTCATCACTGTCATGGATGACAGCGATGCGCAATTGAGTTCTAGTAAACTTCTTTGGAGGCATGTTTATTGATAAAACGCGTTATTTTGTGGTGACGCGTCGAAAGGGGTAAATCGCGAGATCCCATGAGCGAAACATATCGAGTTGATTAAGAGCGATAATAGTGTAAGGCCGTATATCCGTATATGGCCGCGTATGAGAGTATATGAGAAGATACGGTTGCACACATGGATGTGGTAATATAATAGAGTAGTCGATAGGTAAGATTATCGCTGGCGATCTCAGAGAGATCGCGAGTCGTCTATATAAGGTTGCGGTCACCCGGCCCTGAACCCGTCCGTGCCATTGCCGAGAACCTAATCATGACTGCCATTACATCGTACCAGCCTTGCAGAGCAAGATATGCGAGTGTCTCCTCCAGAAAGTCAAGACCGGTAGACCGGTCATTGTGCTTGATCATCTGTAGAATGTAATTGACTTTGTTAGTAGATCGATATGCCTCTGTCACATTGCCGATATGTAGCCGTTCAGAAATATCGGTGGTGAAATTGTAGCCAGAACCCATTCGCCGGATTAACTCTAATACATGGCTCACAACATGCATAATTGGATATCCGAAATGGATTACACTCTGTTCGATGGTTTTCCGGAGCTCCTGAACACCAATTTCCTGCCACCAAGCTTCAAATTCGATCAAGCGGATGGAGAATTCCTTCTTCAACCGCATCTGCTCATTCGATGTGATACCATAAATCTCTCTCTCCAGCTGACACACAATGCAGTCCTTATCAGCGAGACTCCAGGTGGTGGCTTCAGTCTCAGCATCGGATAGACGGACCTGAGATTCCGCACGCTTGTCGGCGGTCGTGTTTACCGCTCCAGAAACCTCTTCTTAGGCAGCAGTCTTCATTTGAGTAACTGTTTTGGCGAATGTGCTTCTGGGACCGGTTGCCTTAGTCCCGACTTCCTGCAATAGTTGTCGCTGATGATGTTTGAATAATTTATCGAAAAGGTTCAGTTTGACAGATGTCATCTGATGGATTTCGGGCTCCATTTGCTTAATTGCCCTGTCGGGATCAGCCTCTGACCATTTGATTGCCACTTGTCGGGCGATTTTCAGTCTCACCTGAAATTGCCTTCGTTTTGAAGTAGTAACGTTTTCAGCCCATAATACCAGAACTTCCATTGCTGCACGGATTTTATGAATTTTTGTTCTCGTAACTGATGGGATTCGGTTGCTAACTGTGCTTCCACTGTGGCCTTCGCAGACTTCGACATTTTCGGGTCTCGAATGGCACCCTTCCTCTTGTGAAATCGCTCCAGTCCATCGTCTAGTGCTGTAAGGGATACGTCAGAGTGATTTTGTTGGCTGACAAGTAGAGAGAATTCACATGATGCCCGCACTGCTCCCATTACCATTTCATCGGAGGCTATTTCCGCCGGAGTTTTCCCATCATCCTTGGAGCAGTCAAGAATTGGAGCGCAATTCACTGCCAGTGTTCTGATGATACCCCGGATCTCTTTGCCCTGCCAGGAGCCGCTTTTCATCGAATCGAATGGTTAGAGAAGCGCTGGAGGCCCGGGTATCGTGGTACTCATGTGAATCGATTGTCAAATTGATCCTTCACATTTCCAGCGTTCAGCTATTCGAGCAGCCAGTGCAATAAGTCCTTAACCAAACCCAGGAGCAGCTGATGCAATTCATCAGGCTGCCAAAGCCGATAGACATTGCAGAGAGGGAATTGCCAGAACTGGTTGCGGATTGGATGAACATGAGGAGTGTGCAGAACATCAATATTAGGTTCGTCCAGAAGCTCTGAGTAAACATGCTGAGCGCTTGAGTTATCAAGTGCTCGACAAGTTGAATGCCACATCAGCGCACCTTTAGGAATTTCACACATCGGGCATGAGCCAGATGAGACTTGAGTAACCAGGACTTGCTCCGGATAATCCCCGACCCAGGCCGGCAAATGCGGATAACATTGTCTCTGGAATCCATCTGCACAATCCCATTTCAAGCCGGGACCAGTGATGTCAAGATTCCTGTGTGGGGATAGCACTGTTTCTACCGCGGAATGCCATGCCTCGTCCATATGTTTGGCACCTTTCGGGGGACATGGAAACAGCGCACCTTGAATCGACGTGCGCTTTCTAACTGTCTGGCGGATATCTTTTTGGATATTACCAATCCTGAGATACAGCAGCCAGGCATGCTGGTCGCCTGATAAATTGGTCAGGTGAGTCTTGTCGGATGCACAAATGACTGGTACAATCGTCGCTCCTGCAGGAAGCTGATCTTGTGTATCCCACCACCAGTCGCCGGTGTTCATCTCGCTGTATATTAGGCGACTTTCCGAGTCAGCGAGGCACACCGGTTCCAAATCGAGGTGCGCCTGAAACGGGAGATGTGCCAAAAGGAACTGCATACATTTGAAAATATCCCTGTAGTATAATGTTACGAAGATATGCGAATGATCTTCAATCCAACTATCATCGCCGAGCCCAAAATCGATTTCAGACAGGAGCTTTCGTAGAGCATCTGCAGATTGAAATGATTCAATTTTGAAGTTGTCCAGTCCACGCCTCAGATGCTGATCGATCCACGTTTTCGTTTGTTGGCTAAATGATTGAGCCTGTTGAAAGTCGTGTGCTGACTGAAAAGGATGCCATGGATTCCATTGTTCTGAGTACTTGCGATGCTTGTTGTATAATCTAGTTGCTTTGCCATATGCTTTCCCCCCCGCATTTTCCACTCCAACTACCTGCCTATGAGCCCTCGTCTTTGTTGGATCAGGGGTACAAATCTGATCAGGCTTCTGGGGGTCTATAGGTTCTTCGTCGGGAGTATCTTCAGGTGGTGGTGCACCAGGTACATTGTGTATGGGTAGATGAATTAGTTGACTAAGCTCATCGATGGCCATTCAGGTGCACCGACTGAAGTCGAACCATGATGGCTCGGGTTGATCCCATCCTGTATGTGGTAAAATCCCATCAGGTAATAGCTCTTCATTCATCGATATTGGGTAAAACTGTTGATAGTGAGCCTCGAGTTGGTTCTCGTCGAGTAATTTCCTTTTGCAGATAAAGCACTTAACATGTTTCCGGCGAGTTTTGAACATATTCGAGAAATGGTCAGTGAACACGTATTCGGATGCATCTGGATGATGCTTTTTCAGGGGGTAATTTAGAGCCTCAGGGATATTAGGTTAGCGTATGACATTCACAGCCGCATCGCACACCGCCAAATGCGGGGGAGGGGTAAAATATAATCACCTTACGATCAGCTTTCTTCACAAACCAGCATATATATATCATATCCCGCACATTGATGGTGCACATTGTCTGCTGAACATCGTTAGCAGAGAAGAGAAAGTTTCTTTTGTCATCACTGCATTCACCACCATGGGCCTATACTACATCATTGTGGCATTGTGAGTTATACGTGCGCTCGAGCCTTCGAGCGGCTGATAATGAAGGTACATTGTCTTAATACGATGAATAGGTGAGTTTTCTAGCTAGCTGTATGCCCGTGCAATGATCTGATGGGCTGGTAGGATGGTTGCATCAGTAACCATCCTTGACCGGAGCGTGGATCCTGAGGAGAACAATATGTTTCGACAAGGAGCTCAATAGAAAGCATCACTGTTGCTGCTCGACTCACAGGCCTCCTAATGAACGAGGTTGGAAGGTCGTACACACACAACTTTTGTGTAATATCACTAGTCGTGCTAACCATCATACTGGATATAGTTCTAGTTGGGTTGCTAGAGATATCAGCTCATATCCCGTCTATGACCTGTAAAGTCATGGAAGCGTATGAAGGTGAGTACCTATCCCATATCCTAGTATATGAATTCGAGCATATAACAAAGAAAGGCGGGATGTGTGTGAGTAAGGTTTCTGTTTCTCAAGGCCCGGGTTGGTTTCATGGATCAAAGGTGTAGTGAAACACCACAGTTCGTGACAACACAATGGGATATAACAAGCCCTTCCCTCCGCCGAAGGTCACTGCTACCTGCAATACACTCAATCAAACTACGATTTATTCTACATCACATCGTGGATCTATAGTACTTTACCACCATCTTTGTTCACAGACCATGTTGATGAAGGGATCTCCACCAAAGACAGCGATTATGGCTCCACTGGGTGGCCTATTTGGCTCGCAACAGCGCCGTGACGACAATTCAGAATCACCGGATAAGGGTACATGCCATGCCACCGGCAAAGACAGTCGATCTGGGCATCACGCCAATTAATATCAACCGCCGCATGGGTATGGTTACCCTCCTTCACAGCAGCCATTTCCAGGCGCTCCGCAGTTTTATCACCATTCTCCATTCAACATGACACATAACAGTTCGCAACCAACCACCAGCGTAAGCCAATGGTATCCAAGTTATGGGCCACCGTGGCAAGGATATGACCTCCACCAAGGCGGTTATGGCGAGTCTCAAATGTTTCCCCAGCAGCAGTTCCAAGGGCAAGGGCCGTCGTGTCCAGGTGCACCAAGAGTGCCTCCAGGACCGCTGGGAAACAATCCAGTCAATCGGCCAACAGCTTCCAGCTCTACTCCTCACACCTGGACCCCTTTCCGGCGGACGAGGCAGACCTCCCATTAGCCTCCAAACCAAAACATTCCTGCTGCCTGCAGAACCGCGGAAAACAGATGTCACAAGGATTGCGGACTTGCCCCCATCGCCGGAGGTTTCCTACGACGAATATGATGCAGATGATGAGAGCGAGGATTCGTCGGACTTGGGCGGTGCAGAGGGTAAACCCCCTGTCAGCCTGAAGCAAACTTAATTCTCCTTGAAGCAATTTGCCAAAAGGATGGGGCAGGCCAACTATAGTGCATTCAACAAGTGGGAGAAAGGATGGGTGGCTGGGTTCCTAGAGAAAAAGAATCGGTCCATAATCCGGGGGCAGAACCGGTTGAAACAGCTCAGGCATGGACGCCTGCACTGGGGGACAGCAGTTGCAGATTTCTTGGAGACATTCGAGACCAGGTTGCCTTTGGATAATTTCGATAATGCCGAACGGATTCGTCGTCAGTGGGTGGATATGTTCTTGAAGAAATGTGCAAGCAAAATTCGGGAGGCGAGGAAAAAGGGAAGGCGAGGCAACAAGCGACCAGCGACGGATTTGGGAGAGCGCGCGAGCAAAATGGCGAGAAGTAATCTCCCAGAGTTGCCAATTACAACGTTCATGGTTGTGATTAGCGGGGTGTCGAATGGCAAGGATATCGTTCTATCCCCAAACCAACTCCAAGCCGCATATACCGATGTGAGGCACTGGGAGGAGCTGATTGGTCTCATCAACAAAAATGGATGCCCGAAAGAGCCATAGACTGTAACATCGAGGTTCAAGTGCCCCTTGGAGAAGGACGAATTGGACGAGGAGTATATCGAATTATATACAAACGGGGAAAAGATAACGGACGCCATATATCGCCAGATTTCGTACAGCTGTTGCCTTTCAAACACGTTCAAGTTGAAACTTGGACACAATGCGAAAATATTTTTGGTCAAAAAGAAGCGAGCTACAGGGAAGCAGATTGCGGAGCACGTAATTTGACCGGCGAAGGTAATCCCCGCTAGCCGTGTTCAGGCTAGATGTGCGCAACTGCTAATCATTATACAAAGACTTTTGAAGGTTCTGACGAGGGTGGAAGAGACGAGGGAGAGGAGGATGGTGGGCAAGAGAATGATACTTGTATTAATGTAAGTTCTGATTGAAAGAATAGAATTGATTGTATTGCATCCATATATATTCATTCCAATGGTTGCTTGACTGTGAAATACCCAACATCGCGATGAATTTCAGGAGCGCCGGAATATGAGCCCATCTGCCCAGCTTACATCCGAGCAACTGAAAGAGATCATTGAGGACGAAAAGAACACAGACAAAGATGCAAGAGAGGTTCAGGAGCAATTGGAGGATGGTGAGGAGGTCCTCGATCCAGCAAATACCAGCTCAGTATTGAATACAGTTCTCAGTACAATCAACAACGAATTTGAACACGAGTGTCTTGATGAGGCAGTCAGGCTGCTGAATGCTCCTTCTATTCGTCAATCAACAGATGACCGGGTTCCAGGCCACATGTATTTAATTCCAGGCCTGCCAGGATCAAAGTTTCTGGCACACCAGGTTTGGGCCATCTGGTTTATCGTGAGGAGGTGTTTCGGGATGGTGATAAGCCAGGAGCACTGGTGGCGGATGACATGGGTCTTGGAAAGACTTTCACCTGGGTTGCTGTGGCAATGCTTTGCAAATTGCTCACCGAGAAAGTTGTAATGGGGCTGCCACTGTCAATTTTATGGGGGAATACCCTTGAAGAGTGGGTGATTTTGGCGCTCAACGACTTTCCCCACATTGTCAGTGAAGAACGAGAGTGGTATCTGCTCCAGAGATTGAATTCTGTGCCCCGCCGCCTGTTGGAGAACCAGACAACACCACTTCACGGCCATCCAGCACTTGTATCAGCCCTTGAACCAATCTTGGTGGTCACAATGCCAGGAGTGGCAGAAACCTTTAAGACTGTTATCGACAAGATGACACATGAAACTGAATTGAAACTGCTCAACTTGTTGCATGCCGAAAATGCGAATCTCACCCACGAGGATCCGAATACGAGTATTGACGAGCCGGAAAACCGATGGAATATCCACCTTGTGTTGTATGATACCTTAACATGCAGAGCGATGCCATCAAGCAACAGCCAACTCTCTTGCTGTGCATGGAGTTTTGGGATTTTTGATGTCTCTCATCGGTATAAGATGAAAAACAGTGTGGGCTGGCAAATTGCGATGAATGCGAAAATTGGATTCAAACTTCAAGTCACAGCTACACCGGGATTCCATTCACACTATGACTGGTGTTATCAGACTATGTGGCTGTTTTCAGGTGCGCCTGAAGATCCAGAGGATGAGACAGTGATGGACCAGCATGGTGCGGATGCATTGTATTCTGCAGTGAAGAGTTTGATGCATGCTATCTTGACTGAAGATGAAGAAGCTCAACAGGATACGGTGCACCGGATGATTCAGATTGCAAAGCCTTGGACGATAAGAAGGTGGTCAGTATCGAATCTTGCCAACGGAAAACCGCTAGTGCCGATACTGAAGCAGAATGCACACCTCGTTGATCTTGGCGTGGACTGAGGACGAGCAAGCAAAACTGAAGGCCCTGGTGGAGAGATACACTTCACGTGGTTCTTCGGGGGCATGGAGAGTTCATCGATGGCGGCTTGAATGTTTTTCGTCGATGTCGGGAGACACGGAGGATAGCAATGACGTTTCTGGACAATGGTACGATCAATGGGCACTCGATACTTGGGTGGATTTGCCGATTTTCCGCTGGCTGAGAGAGACATTTCTGCCAATGCTTGTCAAAGAACCTGCGGAGTATCCCGAACCTGACGAAGACGACCCATTCTGAGAGGCGCTCCTTCCGGAACAAAAGAGACACGAAAATGCTCTCCCTGGGGCACCTCCTCCACAAAAAGCGGTGCTATTTTGTCCTCTTCCTGGCCAAATTCGTCATTTGAAGTGGTGGCTAATGAAGTATTTTGTGGATAATGTGGATATATTCCAAATGTATGCAGAAATGGGCAATGATGAACGGACAGATATTCAGCTCAGATTCCAGGATTCACGAAATCCCTCTGAATTCGTAACGACACCCAAAGTGGGTGGGACCGGCCTCAATCCTACAGCAGCAAACCATGCGGTAATAACTCAGAAGTTCTGGGTATTGAACGAGCAGCGGCAGGCATTTGCACGAGTTGTCCGGCTAGGGCAAAACAGAGTACCACATACATGGTTACTGAATACGGGTCCTGGTGGTTATGTTAACTGTGCGAGTGATCTCCACCACCTCTCTGGAGTGGCCGAAATGAATGTCCTGCACGGCTTGATGAGTCGACCGAAAATCACGACGTCGATGATGTATCGGATTCTGGTGTCTCGTGACGACCATACGAAGCGGCTGACAGAGAATGATTACATTTTTCAGTCAGATGAGCTATCATCTTAGATTGTTATGTACGCTTCATCAAGGTCTGCCTCTTTAGACATTCAACCAACGTAATCTTCTTAACTGAATACAAATTGTCAAACAGTCATTTGTAAGGCACACTATACTGCAGAAATGAAACCTCTCTCTGCCATTTCAAAGCGAATCAAAGTTCTGATATTGGAGTTGTGGAGTCTTTAATCAGAAATTGCTCGAGTGGGATTTCAGTGGCGTTCTTGATTATCACTATTAGATTTCATTGGCGTTCTTGATTGTTATTATTAATGGCTAATAAGAGATGAAGTCAATGGATAAGCTAAATTACAAGTTCCCGGGCTGGCCAATCTTAGGATAAATGGCCTGAGTTGAATTGTGAGAATGATGCAGCGAAGGGCTTCGATTCATTCGTCAGTAGCGATTTTGAGGTGCACCGGAAACCTGTGCCCACGTACACATATCGTCGTCAAAAGAGTGAACCATGCACAATTCAACCATCTCAGGCGCAGCAGAGAATCCTGGCTATATGCCATGAGTCTCGTTTCGATAGATCACGCACTGCAGATTTGGCAATCCAATTTGGCAATATAGTATGTCATGGCGATATTGAATAGCTGTGTCAGAATATGAGACACCGACATGGCTGATTCCGGGCAAAGCCGCAGCTTTCACTGCCATTTGATTCAACTTCAGGTGCAACAGAGAATTATCAGCATATGTTTTGAGTCGTGTTATGACTGATCCAGCACCGCTTATTTGCCAATCCAACTTGGCAAGGAGACAGTCTAGGCGATATTGAGTACTGGTGTCAGAATTTGAGACATGGCTCGCCCATTCGTGGCAATCCCGCATCTATTGCTGGCGTATACTCAATGTTCAGGGGCACCGGAGAGTCCTGGGCACATATCGTCATGACTGCATATTTGCCAATCCCATTCCGCAATCAACACAGTCGACACGATTGTTGAGTTCCGGTGTCAGACTATGAGACATGGGCTCACATATTTGTGGCAGCGCTGCAGCTTGTGGAGGAATATCATAGTCGTTCGGGTACAGCTCAGATCGGCATCGCAGGGCGTCGGAGTCTGAGACACGGCTCGGGTATTCATTGTGAAGCTGCACCTTTCGCTGCTGGGTATGTCCTGGCGTATGATTTGGCCAAGGATTGAAGTTCAGGCACAACCGAGATCTGCAATCCAGTCCAGAATGATGTTCTTGGATTTCAATGAGGTAAACTTTGGCAAGATGCAACTCATTGTGAATGTCTCATTCCAGGTCAGGCATGCCTCAACTGTGACAATACGCCTCCGAAGCGCATGTTCCCCACTGCATAGCACACTTTATATTTTCGTTTGCTTCATTCTCATCATGTTTTCTTCGGCTTTGAATCAGTGGACGCTGTGCACACAGATTGTCATCTCTCAAGACATTGCACATTTAGGTGCAGGCGGCTCATCCCGCTCGCCCTCTGCTAATATATCATTCTATGCGTGATCGGTATGTGAAGACCGCCGCTAGCATGCCTTAAACTGTTAGCTCCGTGTCAACTGTCCATTGGAGGAAGGTAGCCCTGCACAACTAAACCATAAATGCATAGACCTCGCCAATTATCAACCTCACTTAACTCGATATTGCCTTGTAGTATGTTTGGACCTCTGCTTCCAAATCCTAAAATAGCCTCTGCATCATCGAGCTCTGTCAAAGGAGCTGCAGCTTAAGAGCGAGAATCTCACAAGACAGATTCTGCTCAGCGACTCTACAAGATGGCCGGCAACTCCCGCTCACCCATGTACCACACTTACTCAAAGAGCCCTAAGTTCTCAATGCTTTGAATGCAGACTTAACTTGATTCTGACTAAATGTATGTTTGGGCCGCCAAAACTCGTATCTGAAAATAGATTATGTGAACCGATTTCCATCATGAGAGAAGTTCGAAGAGAGCGACTCTTGAAAGCTGGAGTGATGAACAGACAACTTCGAAGATTGGAATCAACAGTCAGAATAAGGCGAGCCTGCAATCCCCAGCGAATAAATCTCATCGTAACCATTTAATTAGCGGTGCACCTCAATTCCCCAGAACTGCATGCATGCATGCAATCATCATTCCTCTGCCCGCTGTGAGATAACGTCTCACTCTGCATTCATACTGTCGTAGCGTATAGCTTTCAACCTCAACATTTAAATAAGTCTATACTGTATTAGAGACTCATAATGAATATGTGATTTAACGGTGTCCAACTTACTAGATATTAGGCTCAAAATCAGAATGTGAGTGAGTATTGATGACTCATTGGTTAGCAATCTTGGCATCGACGAGTGCTTGAATCCATAAGATTACCCCTGAATCATCCATTGTACCTTACCATATTTTCTCTTCGCCTGTATCTCTACGCGGGTATCTCTCGCTCCTCCATTGACAGCAACATTGTTGTGAAGGATATTATATAGACATGGCCCATATGAACACATGAAAGGGAAGTTATGCTTGGGATATTGCCGTATCGACCGCTAACTTAGCTGCAGCATCCTGATACAATAGACGACCTTCAGTATACGTGTGTCCTACCAGCGGATACACCACATACGGAGATTCATAATCCATAACAATCTCAGTATGACCCGTTGCAACTCAGCCGTCACTCATCGAGTTCTGCAGATTCTCCATGCTGCACCAATTTTATGCCACGCGGTCACCTCAAATGCTCGAGCATTCACGCCTAATTACTTCGTATAGAGAAGTAATATGCAGGGGCACACGTTTTCATTCAGGTTCTCAGTGCTCCATTTGGCCAGCACCAGGGGTGAGTCAATGTCAATAGTTTTCTTCCAGTGCGTCTCGTTCAGGTACATCTTGTTCAGGCGCGTCTGGTTGTATTCTATGTGTGTTGGCTTAAGCTAACCTCCAATTCTTGCATCTATACAGAGTGTTGTTGATAGGAGTTGCTAACATTCGGCATTAGGGATTCATCCATTCCGGCGCACCTGACAATGAATCCATCCATTCCGGTTCACCTGACAATTTCCTAAATCGCAACTCCAGACTGCCGTCCTCAATATAAATATGAACCATCGAAGTCATCTCTCCTGAAATCTTCAAGCCACGCCTCGAATTGCATCCTCCTCGACTATGTGCAACTTCTTGCTCCATTTATCCCGCTATTCTATTGCACTTAATCTTATATTTCCTGCTTATTCACTCTCTCCCACATTCCCCAACTGCCTCTCTTCATTACAGCAAATGGAACCTACGCCCAGCCAGGTGAGGAATCACTATTCACAGAAGAATCAAGAAGCACACCTTGAGAGAGCACTCGCATTCAAGAAAGCAGCCAATCTTCATTTCCCATCAAATGTTTGCCTTCCAATGATCTATCTGCCTTCGTGCATCATATTGCGGATGACTAATATCCCCGATTTCATTAATGATGGAGGATGATGATACCGATCAGGACATCGGTGATGACGAGAGTGAGGGCAAAAGTGAGGACACCGGAGAGACCACGTTATCATCCGACATCAAAGAAGGCAATTTGGATCACCAGCAGCAGGTCTTACTTCTAGGCCAGGCACGCCGGGACAAGTCATCACGAACTAGAAGGGTTCCATTGCCCAAGAAACGGAGCCGTGCTGATACTGTGATCGCACGCACTCTCCTTTCAAATCCCCGAAAACCACCTGGGTCAATGGCACCACCACTGCTCAAATGCCAAAAGTCGGCCCGCCTCAACAAATCATCCGAGTCTGACCGTGTACTATCCGCCCAGGCGCTGCCGCAACCCATGTCTAGTGGAGACCAGAATGCTCTACAGCCCAAGGCCAGTGCCGATCAAAACATTCCCCGACACCAAAAGGCTACTTTTGAGGTAGCGAAAAGGTTCACGGAGGCAATCGTCTTCACGAAAACTCCTTGGCCAATATTATCTGAAGACAAATACTCGATGGTTGAAGAAGCTTGGAAACTTGCCATTGAAGCTCAGGATCATCAGCGAGCATTAGCAGGTGCTCCTCCAGGTACACCATCGGTGTGTCAATTTCCCAGCGGTCCATCTCTCAAAATCGATCCACAAACACGAGAAGCTGTGAGTTTTGGATTCTATTTAATGCTCTTCTATCAGATTTATGATATTGACTACGGCCCAAATTATTCATAGTTGAAACTGAAGATAAGTACTATTCGGGGACAGTTGGCAGATGGGGCATGTCAAACTGTTGTCTGGAGTTACCAGTTGGATTTGCACTCTGACACTGAGCGTCGGATCCAGGTTAAGGAGCTCCTGTTTGAAGATGCATATCTCTCCAAGGTCGTTGAGGATAAGAAGTCTTGGTTCACGCGAATGGAAGTGCTTGATCCCATTTACCACCAATTTTTCTTCACCGCCAACAGCTTGGGGCGCCAGCCAACGACATCCCAGTATTTCCAACCCCTCTCTCCGCATCCTTTAGCGCTGGTAGCCGCAGCTATTCATTGTGCGCTGTCTGAATATGCCAGTGGAAAGAAGGCCACAGTTATGTTTTCCCAAGATGAATATCGAGGTACATTTGTCCATTCCCTATGATAAAATTGACTCCGGAAGCCACTGCACTCATCGATCACACATTAGTGGTTCGCTTCAGAAGAAAACCCTCCCCCCACCACACCATGCGGCACAAACTCCGCTAGGATAGGCGCTCCGCATCTTAGATTCACTCTCTTCTATCTCCTTCCACAGTCAATTCCTCCTCTTTCAGTGATCCTCCACAGGGATAGGCACTCCTTAATCCCCTCTGTCCTGATTAGAGCTCCTCTATTTCATTCCGCGCTGGGTACCCCATTTCCGCGCTCCTCAGCCTGAGATCGGCGCTCCTCAATTCCCACCGGCGCTGCTATATTGGATTCCGCACTCCTTACCCACTCTCCCCCTTTTCGGCGCTCCTCCGCTGGGAGAGCACTCCTCAATCCCCATCGGTGCTCCTCCACCTGGATTGGCACTCCATCATTTGATTCCGCACTCCGGACCCCCCCCTTTTCGGCGCTCCTCCGCAAGTTTGGACGCTCCTCAATCCCCATCGGCGCTCCGCAGCATAGATTTGGCAATCTTCTTTTTCACTCCGCGCTCCTGCGACACAGCACTTCTCATCTGGCGCTCCTCTTTTCCCTGGTAGCTGGTCCCCTTTTTCATTCGAATATATCATATTGTCTTTCAAACCCCAATTTGGATTCGCTGCTACCTAACATCTCATTACACCGTTGATAGATATCACAAATCGAGCTAAACGAGAATGGAATTCAATTTCAGCCACACGCCAGGTACGAATAATCTGCAAATACAAGGAGGGCCTCCAGCTTCTTTGCGCCGTTGATGAATTGTGTGTTCCTGCATTCGTTGGACCTGATAAGATGGGGGAAGTAGTGGCTGACATCGACACCATGTTTGATTGATATCTTTGGACTGTTTAGTCTGGTTATTGTTTTGGTGTGCCTGCGTTTATGTTTGAATCAGTTGCCTTTTTCTTTGTTACCATAATGTAGCGAGGCAATTAATACAGTGTTGAAGAAGATGGTAGCCAGTATGATTCAGAATTGATAATGAACAATGATCCATGCATCATATTTGCGGTTGAGGGAAATTGATTCCTCGTGGACATCCGGAGAGTCTCAGATAACACCTGCAGTCCTCCGAATGAATATCTATACGAAACCTGGCATCTCTCAGAGTTTGTTTGTGATTTCTGCATTGGTTCGCCGACACATCCAGGTGCACCCAAAGTTCTCTCCGGCGCTCCGACATGTTCCCAAACTCATCACAATCACTCCCATGGTACTCCTGTACCAGTAATCAGAGATCCCAGTTACTCCTGTACCAGTCATCAGAGATCCCAGGTACTCTGAAGGCCTGCTGGAATGCCCTCCTAGGGTCTGATACTCTCCTGAAATTGACGCTTCTAAGTTTACACTCCACATCCTCTCAGACACTCCTGGAGTCTTCCAGAGACTAAAATACATTTTGCTGATGCAGAGAACACAAAAGTTATCTTCTTTCCTTGGGTGGTAATCCTTATACACACCTTAAGAGAAGGTTCATCATTGTTGGCTTTATCAGTGCAGAAGTCATTAGGGTCTGTTACTGACTAGGACTTACAGTGGATCTCCCGGTGTTACACAGTCACATATGATAGTTTCGATAGTATCCAGGAAGATGGGACATCGTGCCTGCCGACCATCTTCCTACCATTATAGCTGTCAAACCTTCAAAGCATGCACATAGTTTAAGAGCCCACTACTTGCGTCTGATAGAGCACTGCCTCTGCACCATCATAAAGATTGTTCACATCATCCAGGATCTGGTAAAGAATAGTTTCGTATTATTTCAATGATTGTACCAATGGGTCATCAAATTCTGTCCAATTGACACCTCTTCACCACAATACACTTTGTTTCTTCCTTCCATAACTCTCAAGTTCCAGCTTGAAAGTTTCCCATGGACAATACAGTCAGGTGAACTTCCTTTAAAGCTAACATACACAACTACATTAAACAGCAGCCAAGGACAAATCTTACACAATGTTTTACTTCACTTCCAAACTCATGAATTCTTGAATTGTGAACAGTAGAGTAGAAGATTATAATTCAGGTACAGAAATACGTTTAAGAAATTGATCGGGCAGGATAGTGATAGAGGAGCAAACACAATTGTATTCTCTCAAGGGCTCTTTCTGCCTGCATAAGCGGTTATAGGTTGTTATAGAATTTGTCAATCTGATCCGAAGCAGGTGCATCATTGCAAATTTCACTCTTACTTTCACCAGTCATGCTGGTGTAGTGGTTTGTGCTGTCAATACGACTGATACTGATACTACCTCGGAGTCAATACTGGAGATTCTGCAAATTAAAATTGACAATGATGATTATCTGGGCTGTATAATACAAGTGTAGTCCTTATCTAATTTGCCACCTGTATTGCAATCAGTACTATTTTGCAACTGTTTTTATATCGCAATATCATTTCTCCGGAATAATCAACATTGATGATTGGTAGTGATGGGAGCATTGCCGGTTGGAATCCTGAACGCTTGCCAGTGGGGTTCCCAATGTGTCTGGGAAACTCACCAGCTGTACGGGCTTCGACAAGAAAAAGTGTCCTGTGCAGTTCCTGATCCATCCAACGACCCGACCCACTCTCTCTTGGCGGGGTCATGAACAGGCCCAGACTTAAAACCTCCTGTTGTTTGCTTGAGTTGGAACCAGACCGCAGTTACGTTTTCCGGTTCCTTCAACTTTGCATAGACTTTGACTCTGATTCAGTATCTGAGTTCAGATCATACCAACACATGATACATACCTGCATTGTTGAGTCTTACGTGCTCTGCCACCTCCAGCATTCGGATTTACGATCCGACTGGTATTGTTTCAGTAGCTGTTAGATCATGACAAAACTCAAGCAAACGTCACAGGTTTCCAATAGTGACTCTGCGTATATTGGTCGAATCACAAACCCGAAATTGAATGGTGATATAGTCGCTAAAACTGCACAATCTACCTGTTGATCATGAGATGATACAATCAGAAATAAAATCCTCAATTGGAGGCAAAGTTGTGAGGTTGAAATGTTGGCATCTTTGTGGTGATCCCAGGCAAATTGCAATGCTGCAGATTGTTGTGTGGTAAAACCTGTTGCAACGGTTCGGTCCAAATCCCAACCCTAACCTGAAACCATTCCAGCAGATTGAAACCGTTGTTAACACTACGCACTGCCAGTATCATGACTTCTGAGCTTTTATACCTTAATATGCTGTAGAATATTTCATTCACACCTATTTGCTTTGACAGCAACATATGTACTGGAATCTTGTATAGCAGCAGATATATATACCAAGGTGTCCTCAAGTTTGTTACATTGTATATTAGCTACATTACTATATGTTATATTTGTTTAATATCCATATGGAGGTGGACAGTAATTCCACACAGCATATGACTGCTGCTGAAGCTAGTGACACTAATATCACAGAAATATAGCGTGGGTCAACTCAATGCTACTCGGTTCTGCATCTGTTGTAACCAAACTCTGAAATTTGCTGTATATTACAGAAGGGATCTGCTTCTATAAATGATTCAGATACAGCAACTTCCAATGTTGCTTATCCACACTCAGAGTCAGGCCAAATATACTACAATTTATAAGAACAAATAGTATTTTAAGAACAATATTGTAGCCCTCAACTTTGAATTTGAAATGTTGTAGTAAAAGAGTTACCTGTTGAATAGCATGTACAAGATGAAAAGCTGCTAACCAAATATAATTGGAGTACTACATCTGAACACATTTCAGTATTGTTGCAATTGGAGTCTATTCAGCAAACCAAAACGCAATGTATATTCATGACTGAGAGCTCTCAATACAATGAATGTTTACTTATCTACAAAGAATCGAAGATTTATAGCAGTTAACAGTTTGTCAGCTGTACAATATTTAAATAATTTTAATTTTTCTAACAAGGAGCTTCAATCAACTATAGTTGATTTCACAGTACACCAAGTAGATATTATAAGATCAGAGAATATTGTTGGTGGATTTAAAACATACTGTGTAATAATATCAAACAGCAGATACACAGCATCATATAGAAGGTACTGGGATTCCAATGGTAATGATGAAATATGAACTGTGTATGACGACTTCATTGGAATGTATTCTTGTCAGGGAACCAAGGATCCAGGGAGAAGATCCATGCCGGGCCTGGAGACATTCATGAGCCAGTATAGCTGTATTTTGCATTATCACTGGGTGAGCAGCAAACTGTGAGGGTGTATAATATAATTAGCATGTTGAAATGACGCCACTTGAATACCCTGAAATCACACCCGACCATTGAACACCCATTGCCATGTTGCGTCAACCACCGCTTTCAATCAACAGATTGCTTCATTCAAATCTTGCTGAAACCATGGTGGTCTCTATGTCCATCTGGAGTTCCGTATATTAGCATAATCTTCAAGTAACTTTGGTTGCACACTGCCTGGTGCAAACTGAAACTGGTCGAAATCATCCAGGGAGCGCACTGGGGAAACTCAAAAGGAGCTGCAATAAGGTTCAGGCTCCAGGAAGTATTGCCAACATTCATTGACACCAGCATATCACAAGCAGAATGAATATACACAGAGTATAAGGACTCTAATGCATCTAGCAGATAGCTCTATAGACTGTTAGAATCCACAATAAGTATCTTGTAGCACTGGTAAATGGGAGATGAGGAGCACAGCATAGGTCTTTGACCGAGATCTGGTTAGAGGCCAGACTTAGCCGCATTCATGCACAAATTATAATTAATTCTCGACATTTACCGAAAATTACACTCAGTGTATAACAATGCAGCTACATTATCGAAAAGAACAATGTTGGGTGGAGAGTATTAAGGAGGTCAAGTTTGCCCAGACTGTGCAAATTGAAAGGTTGGTTGGTTATTTGCAGGATTACAATTCAAAGAAAAAGAATGAAGTATTAATGGTGAGCGGAATAATCAAGGTGTTACAAATAAGATATTGATTCAGGTTGGCAGAACTGTTGGCATTTTATTTGTATGCTAGGATAAAACAGAAAGTTGGCTTATAAACCAAATACAGGCCAAAACAAAACAGAGCTCTTCAATAATGTCATGAAGTACAATTTCTTATCGATAAAAGATTCCAATTGATATATGTGATCACAAGACAGCAACCAAGAAGGAGGGATCAGAATGTGAGATTCATCGGATAACTATCAATATCAATGTGGAGACTCCAAACGACATGAGGCTACAGTGACACTCATCAGAATTGGCAGTGAGATGACGTCAGGAGATTGAGACTGCAATCATTGCACCCTTCATCTGCCAAAATCGATCACCAATAAAGAACAGTTGTGAAACCGGGGGCAACAAGAAGATCCGTATGGAAAAGCTCAATTCCAGACCCCAGATGCATGTAGTGGATGCCTGGACAGATTTCAATGCTGTTGCAATACCTGTGATGTGGGTTGCATAATCACGTCAGCTACAATGAAACACAGACGAACTTCTCTCAGAGTTTAGTGTATCACCAAATCCCCTGCATTTTACGAGCCATAGTATTGAAATGGATGCAATTCCCAAGCTTCGTTGTATTTCCAACGGTGGAGAGCATATGCCCTACTGAATGTATACTCATTACTTTGATGTGAAGGATACAAAGGTGATATACATCAGCGAGAGTCACTATAGTGACAGATATCAAGCATACACTTTGCAAGGAGTGGGACTGGATCAAAGTGAAGGCAATCAAGTCTGCCATTGTCCAGGATACAACCATCATCTCCCACTATTTTACTGGCTAGGGATGCAAAAACATCTATCGTTGATCTTCTTTCTAGATCCATTATAGATGTAGTCATTCTGCTGACATCTCTCAGTCACTGCCGTGGCAGTGATTCTTTCACCATACTACTCATTTGCTTGAAGTACCCACTTCCATAGTACTTGAAATGTTTTGCGTGTGGTTACATTGATTTGCTCTGAGTGATTACACATATCTTGTTATTTGTTACTTACACATACTGTATCGCATTCAGTTGTTCGTTTGTGTATCAAACTCTCCTGATAATAGTCTTGATTTCAACTCTACAATAATGTAACATCGATATGTATCACTATGCCAAGTAAGCACCAGGGTAAACTGGTTCACCACAGTGGCACTGATTCCAGTATTGAATAGCTTACAATGTAAGTATACCTATATACTAACTGACAAATGTGGACAGCATGGAGGAACATTTCAACTGCATCTCCGATTCTGAAGTCTTGCCAGTCAGCACCATGCCTTAACAGGAGCAGTTATATCTACCTCAAAAGGTTTCAGGAGAATGATTTCATCAAGGTGGTAAGACACACTACTTCCAAGATTCCATCTATTTGCCAGCTGAATCCCAAAAGTCCTCAAAATCAAAGTTGGACGTTGAAGGTACATGTACTCCAAGCCGTCTGTCTCGCCAGAGCTTAATCACACTCAGATGACAGATACTGAATGCAAATTCAGTACATCACCCAACAATAATACATTCCAGTGTCCAAAATATATACACACTGACTTTCCAGATAACCTTGTTCCTCCGCTAGGAGCAAAACAAATTCAATGAGAACAATCCTTCGACAGATAGCAACCAAAGAAGCAGATAACCTCTTTCAGTATCTAGCTAGACCCAAGGCATAGGAAGAATCAGAGCTTGGATTACCATCAGTGGGTACAAGGGTGGTGCTGGTCACAAAGTCAAAAATACAACACTATCAGACATATTTGCCATCACTATATGTCTGAAATTACCTCACTACTCTCATGACAGGTTGAAAATGTTGCAGAACAGCACGACCGAAACCATGCCGCATATTTGACATAATCCACATACAGGATCAAAACAAAAACTTTCATGGAATATACACCCTGAATGACTGCCACACTAGATGCATATCCTTGGAGCCACCACTTCTCAATAGACTTGGAATACCCCATGATTCAGCACACATCGCAACTGCCTGCCTTGACACTCAGGTGACCATGCATGCGAGAGAGAGCCACAAAGTGGGGATGACAGTCTTTTTTTTATTTTAATCATAATGTATTTAGTCTACTTAGAGTATATCAGCGCTTCAAACCGCTACACCTCCGGGCTGGCGAATGAGATGGCAGACATCCACTCCTGCTACCCGTCGTCCCCTGCAGGTGACAGTCCAATGTATGAAGCACTTAGCTTCAAACCACAAACTGAAGATGCTGGTCATCCGAGTGAGGATATATCGGCTGATGCTAAAATTGCATTTATTGAAAACACGCAAGCCGGATATGCATTCAGTTTCAGGTCGATGAACTCCATTCAGAATCCCAGGTGGCCAAACAGAGGCACCCAGATCAGTTATGCAACTGTAGTGGTATGAAGATGGAGATGACAAAAGTACTAACCAACGACAGCCAGATATTGGGGGGAATACACTGACAATCTACCTGACTTCAGTGATCTCTATAGATCCATTTGGAAACCGTGCCATAGTGGTGAGAACAGTCCTAATGCAGACATTGAAGTACATGGAGCATCCACATTCAACAATCTCTTAGCTAGTGATGAGACCAACCAGACATTGACCTGATCCATTGGTGAATACAGTGGACTGCTGGGAGCGCCTATGCCTGTCACCACTTTCGATGAGCCAGGGTAGATTGAGCCTATTACTTCAAGGGCTGGACAAGTCAGACGGGAGCAATGGTGGTAGTTGGAACAGAATAGGGAGCCTGCTAGGGAATACCGTAATGACTGCAACCGGCACACCGAGTCACCACGTGAGAACATATACGATTTGTGGGGATTATATTGCACCTGAGCGAACTGCTTCATCAGTGGATCAGGAGTTTCCATCCCCATCTTATTGCGAAATTCCAGGTCGGAGACAAAGATGTATATACAGATTGTAAACATCATCCTATGCCTACTCATGATGGATGTTGTATTCCAATGGGATTCAAGGACCATGTGGACATGATCTGCAAAGCTATGGCAAAGACTCTTGCACTGCACCAGCCAGTTGACCATGCAATCACTTTTCACCAAGGATTCGATTTCCAATATTCTCAAATCTACAACTATTTCGATATCTGGTTGAAAACTATACTTGCCTTCATCAAAGCAAATCTAGACAAGAGAATGATTCAACGATGGTTATTACCTTCAGCAGCACAAATCATATTCGTAATAAAGAAGGATGGCAGACCATCGCGGTGTGTGACCAACACAGCACTCAATGCAGCCCCAGCCGTGAACCAGTACCCTCCTTAACGGATCTCGGAGATTCTCTACAAGTTATATGGGAGCACTATCATCAACACAATGGTCCTCAGGAACACCGATTACTTCATCTGAACCAATGACTGTGATGAGTACAAAACAACCTTGGGTATCAGGTATGTGTAGTTGGCACACCTAGTCATGCCGTGCTGGTTGATGAATACACAGGTGATTTTCCAACCTTATATCGATCCCAATTTACAGCCTTACATGGAGGACATTGCAGTATGCTCCATGCATGTTATACTGCTATACACAACTAATCAGGAGGCAATGATTCCACCAGTCCAACAAAGAACCAGTCCGGACCGGGTCCGTCCAAGTCCAGTCCAATCCAGTCCGAGTAATTTTTAGACCGGGATCGGACCAATCCCCAATTTTTCTGGACTTGGACTGAACTGGCCTGGACTGCTTTGGGCCAGTCCACTCGGGCCGAATCGGCCCGAATACACTAGGAGTTACTGATACACTGAGTCAACAAATAGACTCATACACATATACTCATACATGTAGACTCATCTTGCCATTCACATGTCACCAGGCACATCTCACCCCTCACCACTTGCCACTTGCCACTTGCCACTCACCACTCGTTTGGTATGGTTGGGTTTCTCGTGGTGGTGCTTGCTAGCAGTGGGTGGGTTGGTTCATAGCAGTGTTCTCAACCGTCCCGTCCGACGGCAGGGGACGGCATGCCGTCCGAGATCTTCCCAGGACGGACGGGACGGCGCCACAGCTGTCTGTCCCATCCGAGCATAAGAATGACGGCTGGACGGCTGACATCCAACGTCCCTGGCCGACATCGGGCGGCTACCGTATACTCTTAGATGTAACCCAATTTGATCTTGAGAGCGCGCGGTAAGAGATATATAAATGGATACATCCATGCATAGATTGTATATCAATTATGCTATAGTTTTAAAGAGCGAGGAGAGGAGAATGATGAACAGGATCTTGCTTCACAGTCTGCATAACTGTAGCTAGCTTATATCAGTTGTATGTACGGTGAGAAAAATCCATGGATATCGACAGATGACGCCCGGGGACGGCAAGGCTCCGTCCCTGGTCGTCCTCTCCGTCCGCCACCGTCCTGCCTCAAAAAGACGGCACTGTTTCAGTCCTACCCTCGGATGGACAGTTGAGAACACTGGTTCATAGTGATTGCTCGCAGCGGGTAGTTATTATGAAGTGACGTTGTGTCTGAGTTAGGGTTGCAGGGAATACTGTCTCACTTCTTTAGTTTTTCAGATCTACTTTGAAATTGATAAATATTATCCTGTTTGGACTGGTCCAGACCAAGCCCGTCCAGTCCAAGACTGCCAGTCTGGGGCCCGGTCCCGTCCGACCTTCGGGTGGGACCGGACCGGACTGAGCCCTACCCCAGACTGGGTCCGTCCGGACTGGTGGAATCATTGTCAGGAGGAGTACGAAAAGCAGGCGGCGAAACTGCTCGAATGACTACAACAATTTGGTCTCAACAGCAATGCTAATATGTGCCATTGTGCAGACTCAGATATTGTCATGCTCAGATAATGCACTTACTTTGATGTGATTGCCACGGAATCGCACCTCATATCACAGCTTAAGGACTGACCAATCCAAGAGTCCATTCATGACGTGCAGGTGCTTCATAGAATGAACAATTTTCACCAGCATTGAATCAGAGACTATACAAATTGAAACAATGCCGAGATCTGTTCTACTTTTGAAAGCCGAGAATCTCTGGACATCTAAACTAGTGTTAGGAACGGGGACACAGGGTATTCTAGCTATAAAAGGTTTCCTACATGGTCGTATTTGACAGGAGATAATCAGTGGCGAATGTAGGCATAACGACACTTCAGTGATCGCGAAGCTAGGGAACAATTTCACCTCTTCATTCCAGGCTTCTCAACCGTCCGTCTCGTTCAGCAGAGCCATGCTGGACCCGGAATTACAATTTTCCGGGCCGAGGATTCCTGCCCGCTTTTGCCCTAGGGCTTCCAATATCCGGTCTACAGCCCTGCAAGGTCTTTTAGCTGTTGCATGCGGTGCTTAAAGCTGAAAGGTGTTGGGATGATGGGGCAAAAAAGGAGCCACTTATACGAGCCAATTCTGTGAAGAGGATCAACAACGTGGGAGCAATGCTGACCGGGTGAGAAGCTGCCAAATACACGTCAATTCTCCGATCCTGCCTACTGATTTGGGTATGGCAATGCAAATGGTAAGCTTAGTCCGGTTACTGGTTCGGAATCGTACACATTCGGTAACGCTAACCTCCGCTGGGGACCTACAGTCGCCCCGAACAGGCCCTAGGAGTTCTAGTCTCGGCCCGGGATGCCCCAGGGCAAACAAAGTGTTCACCAAGTCTGGACGGCGGTTCTGCCTCGAAAGACGCCGGTCCTGACGGACGGTTGAGAACCCTGCATCTTTCTGACATCCTCCTACATACTTAAGTACGTACTCTACAACACCCATCACCTGTGGTGGAATACACACTATTTTAACAATTTTTGGTAACTAGCAGAGACTCGCATGCAACCAACCGTGGGCAGGGCGGGAACACTAGGGGAAACCAAATGTTGGGCTGGTACACCCCACTGTACGACTGTTGAACCATTTGGAATATACACCGTACATTAGTGTAGGAGCTTGAAACAGAAAGGAATGAGAGCTAGAGAGTGTGGTTACGGGGACGTTACGAATTGATAATTAGATATTTAGAATGGGCTGGATTGGATTTGCGCAATTCCGAGGATTGACTTCAAATTCCTTCTCGGATCCCATTCCCATATCTCCACCATAATTCAGATACAATTCTGAGACCTATCTTAGCCATATCTAGACCCCCCGAATATCTGCTCCTAAATTTATAGTCAACCCGTTAACCCACAAGCTGCAAAACGGACCGTCAAACGTCAGGTAGGTAATGCAGTGCTAGCATTGGAGAAATTGACATTGGACATGATCAAGGACGGAAAGGGCTGCAGTATGGAACAGAAAGAATTATAATTGCTGCTTCACTTCACATCTACGTATTTCCATTTTTTTATAAGCCTATTTGCTTTGCTTGGCTGCTATATATCTGATTTATAAATATTCTGACTTAGCTACACTGCTATATATCTCTTTTGCGAGTCCATTTGTTTTGCTGTCATAAATTTCTTATACCAGTCAGTTTACTTGCTTTACTTCGATTAATTTCTTTTATTTAGCAAAGCAAAACCCATAGATTTATAAAAAAATAGAAACATGTAGAAGTGAAGCAAAGCCAATGGGCTTGTAACAAAAATATATTGCGGTACAGCAAAGCCAGTAGACATATAAATAAGATATATGGCAGTGAAGTGAAGCAAATAGGCATACAAAAAGTTGAGATATGTAGAAGCAAAGCGAAGCTATTGGACTTGTAAAAGAAATATCCAGTAGTACTTATTTTATAAGCAAAGTTATTTCTTAATTTGAAAACCTTATTTTCACCAGTACCATTCATGGAACCGCCCTGTCCATGGATGGTACTGCTCGTCCATAGACGGGCGGCTACGACCAATAGGTCACAACAGATATTTGAAACCAGCTGAAGCTAACTTGTACAAAGATGAAAAGTTTCATATGCACTGTAATCAGAGGGTAGTAAAGGGTTAGAAGAAATTATATAGATGCAACTGTCTTGTAAAAGAGATAGCTAGTAGTACTTATTTGTCTATAAGCAAAGCAATTTTTTTAAAATTTTATTTGCATATTTTTATTTGTCCCATTCATGGAACCGCGCCGTCCATGGATGGTAACGCCTGTCTAGGCGGCTACCACGAACGGGTCACAACAGAGGCCAGAAAATCGACATGAAACGCTGCATCAATTCTGAGGATGTTGAAATTTTAGGGGTAGGCGACGAGCATCGTATTGTTAACGGTATTCTGTTGGTGAGATAATATGAAGAAAGTTGGTGTCAATTTTTATTTCAACCATATTGCATTCTGCCGCACAAGGCATATATTAACTTCCGATCACTGCTTTCCCGCAACTTCACCTGTAACGTGGCCGACGAAACATACCCTCTCCTTTGTCCCACTCTTGCCATAACTTGGGGCCACAACTCTCACTGCACCAGCCACCTCAGACTTCCGCCCTATCATATAATACTTTACCAGCCTTCACCATCATCTATGCTAGGTCTTCCCTACTTCCTCATATGAACACCTTTTCCGTCCTCCGCTCTGTGTCATGTTAATTATCTAGTGTAAACCGGAAATGTTATTGGATCGGTACTTAGAGTACGTCATCACGTGTCTGTGGGTTAAGGTTAAGTGGTGATCGCTAGCATGTAAATTCTGTATATGAATACGCGCCATCTTAGACTGAGATAATTAGGAGTCCACAATCGTTCGGTACAACAGGTTCGGTACAACAAAGTGGCCGGAACAGCCGAGCGACTGCGATGCTATGCTTCTTCAGTATCATGTTTATCTTCTTGATCTTTAGCGACGGATACGCACTAAATTCATGTTATTACTATTTGTCTCTTGGGCATTGCTATTTTAGCTCTTTGTTAGTTGAGTTACCACTAGTGAGGGTATTATGTGGGTAATCGAGCGTTTACGACCTTTCCCTGATTATGCTTACGGTAAACCGTCATTCAAGCAGCACTGTAGCCTGTCAGACGGCTTGGTAGGATTTTTGCGGTAGCCAGCGACCAAAAGCCGGATGACAGACTAGCAGCACTGACGCCTGGGGTGAAGGGGGTTAGTGGGAGTTGTAGGTTGTGCGGAAAGAGATGTATTTCAAATGGGACTATGCAAGCATCTTTATGTTCATTAGGGCTAAGTTTTCAGCTCATCCAGTAAACGGAGACCGAAAACTGGCCGCCTGTATGCACAATATGAAAGCAAGAAAACTTCACAATTGCCAATCGAGAGAAATTCTCCTTCCATTAGACACCACCTCCAATTCGGTGTCTATTGCATCCGCCGTTTCACTTCCCGTAATTTTCCAAACCCTACAATCCCCACGCATAGAATCACATTTCTTGCCTTCATTAACACCAAGGAAATGTACCCATCAAAAAAACCAACCGTTCCCGCTTCCACCTCTATTACCTACGGTGTTCTGTACCAGTTTTCCTCCGGATCGTCTAGACAATCACCCACGGTCGTCCCTATCATCTCGTCAGCTTTCATCTCCCCTTTGTACGTCTTTACACTCACCTCTCCACCCCCCATCAACCATCTCATCAAACATCCACCCTGTCAAATTATACACCGTCTGCCAATGCACATCATGCAAAATACTCAACCACCCGTCCTCCCTCCCCCTCCCCAAGTACTCCCCCGTGATCACCTTCGCCCTCTCCTGCGTCTCCGGCGTCGTATACTGCCAATCCCTCGTATTCATATCAAAATAGATAACATGATACCCGAGCCGTTCCATCAATGCCAAACACGCGGTATTGCACTCCACATACGGCGGCCGCATGTACGTAGGGAAGAAACCGAGGATGTTGCGCAGCGCCATCTCGGGTTTGATCATTTCCTCTTCCAGCCGGGGGGTGGTGGCGGAGGAGAGGTTGGCGTGGGACCAGGTGTGCGAGGCGATTTGGTGGCCTTCGGCGTGGGCGCGGCGGATTATGGCTGGCCATGGAAGAGACTCGTCGTCAAGGCGGCCCTTGCGGAAGTTCACACCGGACATGAAGAAGGTGGCTTTGAAGTTGTAGGCGGCTAAGAGGTCGAGGAGGGAGGAAGTGAAGTTGTAGGGTCCGTCGTCTATGCGTTGTTAGTAGGGATCTAGCGGTAACGGTAGGAGACGAGTGATAGGTGATGATCAAGATAGCCGTCGGTTAGATCCGAGCCAGCGTTGTACTCGGGCATGGAAGCGAAAATCGGAACGGATCTGGAACGGTGTTTGTACAGAACCAAGGTGAAGGAACGACCGCAATCCGGTATAGTATGATTTCCAATTTTCGCTTCCATCCCAATGAAAGACTCGAACCCAACCAATAGCACCTTTTCTCTCACCACATCACAGGGGCAGGCGAAAGGAGAACAAACCGAAAGTCAACGCCACAGTGAGTGGCTTTTTGTTGCAGCTCCGTATGATCTGGCCGTACGGCACCGAGCCGATCTTTGGCCGCGGAACGCCGATGGTGGAGTTGCCCGCTGGCATAAGGTCTGCGTCGCAGCGGCCAAAGTCCCGTTGGCAGTCGGGGGAACGGCAGTAGATCTCCACCCCGCACCATCCGGCGCCGGAACAGCACTGCCCCGTGGGACAGCGAGTCCCGAAATTCAGGCCACAGCGGCCGTTGGTAGACAGTGGGAAGGAGGTGGGTGCAGATGTGGGGGTGGAGGAGGTAGGAGACGTGGCAGAGGGAGAGAGGGAGGGGGTATTGGGCGGCGGGCTGGATGCGGATGCTGCGGTTGATGTGGCCGGAGGTGGGGCGGGGGAGCTAGATGGCGGGGCGGGGGAACTGGATGGAGGGGCGGGAGAGTTAGATGGAGGGGCGGGGCCGCAGCGCTACATTGTCAGCTTGCCATTCACAAAACTTGCTCAGAAACCTACCCCAAATGCAGCCCGACACCCTAAGCTCGGTTCACAGTGATTCTATTCCACCGTCAGCCCTCTCTCACTCCCTTCCCTCGACCTCTGTCCCCCCACGTACCGTACTAGTCCCACAATACCCTATCCCCTCACGTTAGCCTCCTCTTCAATTTCCCAATTCCTCAGAGAACATACCGTGTGTCGAGCAACATTTATTCTGCGCACAGACCAATCCCGAATTCTGCGGGCCGCAAACCCACAGGTCCGTTTGTGTCGGCGTATTGTCGCATGTCTAGCTTCATTAGCCTTCTTTACCCCAAGAATTCCCCCGCAGACCCGGAAAGTGAAAGGAAATGGGGAATACCCCGAAAGCGCTCTGACAGCCGGTCTGGCAGTACCCCTCGCCTGATCCGCAGTGTCCAAAGCGGGAGCAGCACGGGCGTGCGGGGGGACAGGTATACCCGTTTGTTCCGCCGCAAGTGCCGTCGGGAGAGACGGCACGTTTTTGGAGGGTAGGAGAGGCGGAAGTAAAGGTGGAGAATGTGAGGGCACTGAGAAGGAGAGGGAAAAGATGCATTCTGACTGGATAACGAGTGACCAGCCGTGACAGAAAGAGTGACAATATAGCAAGATGTTGCGTTTTCGAGTGAGTGTACGAAAGGGAGCGGAAGAGCTGCTAATGAGGTAGTTGATTTTGCGCCAAGTTCATAGGGCATAAAAGGACAAGAGGCGATGTTGGAAGAGGCGAGGATATTAGGTGGTACGAAAAAAACGGCGGATTTCTATACGCTACCTCGCTAGTCTAGGTACATCGGCGCTCCCCGAGGCATAGTAGCGTCGATATCGGGTAGTTTGCCATGGACGGCGGTGCCGAGGCTCCACCACTGTAGACAACCAAGTACTTTCTGCGGTGAGGTTACACATCGTGAGAAAAAGCCCAGAAGAAAAGAAGCTGAAAATGTTTCACAACACAGTCCTCCCTACTCTTCTGTCGAGAGCCAGCAGTATATATACTCCCTTCCTGGGTAGGATTTCCATTGCCGTCTGTTTGACTCCTTGAAACACTTCGATCTCTGCACCTCGCTTCGGGAGCATCATCAGTCGGTAGCGGCACTGCCGATCACCAGCCGATCACCAGCCGACGCAACGTGTAAGCGAGAGCAACCACGGAACCATTCACGGCGACCTGCTAGTTGCCCACTAACCCAGATGCTTGCGAGAAGTACGCAAGCTAGAGTCGACGCTACGCCAACAAGTGGCCGCCGGAAGCTGTCGGATCACCGCACGCCACTCTCAAGTTTTCTTGTGTAAAATTTGTTGGGCTGAGGTCTCACGCTACCCAACTAGCGAAACAACAGATTTTTGGACAAAATGCGGAGTGGCGGTTGTGACGCGAACAGCCCGGCGGCCTAGACCGCTTCCAAGCCGCTTGGGCAGAGTAGTAGATTTTTCCCAATCTAGTAAATGCTCGGTTGTACGATTCGGTAAACACAAGAAAGAAGTAGATAATTATACTAGTCTACCGGGCGCACCCCCGCTACACCATAGTCGGCCTCTTCTCATCCCCCTCCAACAACCCCTCCGTCTCTGGCTCTACCACCTCCCGCGTCTTCCCCCACTTGAAATCGTCGCTGTGAGCCATAGAATACACTGTGATGACAAAATTCACAAACGGGCTCACTACCATGTGCATAAAGTACCCGACCACAAACTGTGCGCGCTCCTTCCAGTTCCTGGGGAGCCAAAAGACCAGACAGAACGAGTAGACCTGTTAGATGGATTAGACTCAGTCGTGTGCGGGTTATGAGGGTTAGGGGGTGTACATATCGCAACAACAGCACCGCCGAAAGCCCCATCATAACCTTATCCTTGACCACCTCCCGTCCCTGTCTAACAAGCAACATGACTAGCGCTATGACAGCCGCCAGAATGAATGGCATACACCACCACGTAATAACCGTAATAATACTCTGCAATCTCTCAACCAGTATGATTCCCGGCCGGAAAATCATCACAAACTCATTACTCACGCTCCCCAGACTCCACCGTTTCCGCTGACTCAAAAACACCCGCCAATTCTGCGGGACAGCCGTGTATGCCTTTGCTCGCAAAGTCTGGGTGGTACGTTTCGTTGGGAAAGAGGAGAAGATGACGGAGGCGTGGATGGAGTCTTCGGAGTAGTTGCCCATGATGTGTAATGTCATCCCGTCGTTTGGTTTGGGGACATACCCGAACTTTTCGCGGAGGACAGTGTCGCCGAAGGTCGCCTCTTCCACGCGGAGGAGCTGGCAGCACCCTACGCCCACATTAGCCACTCACTTTACCGGGGGGGTAGGGGAAGTAAATACCGGGTAGACAATTAACCTTCCCCGTGATCCTCGCCTGAAACATCCTCCTGAGCCCTTGGGTGAGTGAATACTCAAGACTCTGATACAAATCCCAAAACCCCCATCCCCGTCCCTCAAACGCAACACAAACATGGCCACACACCCCCACCACCCCCTTCCCGGCCCGTCTAATACTCCTTACCATCTCCCACACACATACCTCATCGAACACTGTATCCGCATCCATGCCCACCAGGTAGTCCACGCTCTCCAGCCCCGCCGCCGCCAGCAACCCCGCCAGGTGCCCGAACAGCTCGGGGTGGAACATCGTCTCCACCCCCACCGAGCGGCGATGGTAATGGAAGAGGAAGGAACGTATGAAGCAAAGGGAGTCGCGTTTGCCTTGGTTGTAACGCTTCGCGAGGAGAATGTACGGCACCCCAGCGTAAGTGCCAGACTGGATGGTGACGGGCATGAAGAGGCCGTCGCGGGCGCGGTAGCCGTTGGCCAAGGTAGTACGGATGGTGGGGGGGAGGATGTCGTGTAGCAGGTGCTCCTGGGTTGTTTTTTCCATCCCCGGGCCCTTGGCATTGCCGTCGACAATGACGAAGATTAACTTCGGGTGGTTTTCGATATTTTTCTGCGCGACGAGCGAATCCAGGGACTTCTCAATCTCTTCCCTCGTCTCATTGTAACACGGGAGGACCATAACCATCTTCTCGGGCTTGTTCGGAGTAGTCTTAGCATCTAGATCCTTCCAGTAGCTGACAAGCCGGGAGTAGGCGGCGTGGCCCACGATGCACACGATCATGATGGCCTGGAGGAACGTATTCGCGCACAGAATGGGGAGGAAGATGTAATAGTAGTCCGAGTAGGTCCAGGCGCTCCAGATGAGGAGGGCATTAGTGGTGACGATGCCGAGGATGAGGGAGTATTTTTGGAGGCGGAGGAGGGATTTAGACACGCTGTGAAGCTCGGTTTCCGAGTTCCAACGGAGCTGAGCGGGTTCTTGCATTATTGTTGATGCGAAGGAGGGAGGGTAGGAGGGTTGGTTGCCGCCGGAGGCGGTAAACATGGCGGGTTGAGCGGATGGATCATAGTGTGTATGGACTGGTGGATTTGGGGTTTGAGGTACGCAGGTTTGTGGTGGTTGATGATATTCCACAGATCCTACGCCGTTGTTGGTGAGGATGCTGATACGGTCTTCTTCCGGTGAGGGCTGTGGCCGTTCCAGAACTATCAAGTCGTCTGAAGTCGAACTTGAGGTGGAATGAGTAGCACTCGTAGCCGCCGAAGAAGGTCCAGCTGAAGTTACAGCACGAGCCGCCGAAACAGTCCTTGGGAGCGGAGAAAGTGGTGGGAGAGGCGGGAGAGTCGGAGAGTGGAAGTCCCCCGAAGAATAGACATCGCCGGCGGTGTAGAGACTCTTTGGGGAGTAGATATTGCGCGGAGAAGAGGATCCAGAATGTGAACTGGGAGTAGTACACGGTGTCTCATGTTTTGCGGTGCAGTCAAAGCTTAAACAGCTTTCAAAACTTGATCTCGACGTGGTTCCGGGAGACGATGAATATCCACTCGAAGAACGAGCGTATAGCCGTGGCGTGGTGTTGACCATTATTGACAAGAGCACCAAACGAATGGCGGTATGAATAAACGAACGTAGAAGGTAATGATAGAAACCTTTCTCACGATGGGGAGGGAGAGCGTGAAGTCAAGCCATGTCTACTATAATAGAGGAATGGCGAAGGTGAAAGGTGTTCGGAGAGGAAAAAAACAGTGCCTAGACCATCGGCAAGGAAACGATATGTTGTGTTTGTCCGTAGCTGGCTGAACTTTCCATCAACTACTGCACAAATTTGAAACCTAACCCTGTCTATTATGCGCCGTCTCTAGCTAGAACATTATGTTGAACACGTTCTATGAGGTTCATTACTTGATGATATAAAAAATATTGCCAGTAGGTTACATGTAGCTGAAGGGTTCCTCGTTCTCGGGGGATCCTAGAGCTTTCACCGCAGGCATGCCCGCCCAACAATTGGACATAAGGCGAGCACGGCTAAAGTTTTTTCGTCTCCGCTATCGGGTCTCGCCTACGCCGGACCAGTTCCTGTGTATTTTTATCAGCCAATTGGCGATTGTGTACAGGCGTGCTCGAGTACCTAGGTCGCCGCTACTGATGGTACGTGGCAGAGAAGCTGAGCTCGACAGAAGTGGCCAGAGACTTTTTATTAGATCTGGTGGGTACTACTAGTATCCGTCCGTTGGGTAAAAAATCTTTTCCGCTCGCTCGCATATTCTAGACTTTCGTTTCACGCTCACAGAGCAGCTGACCAAGCGGGAGTGATCAGATGGGGTTTGGAATTTCGAAATAGGTAATTAATAATGTTAAGTCGTACAGCGCCTGGGTTAGACGCGGAATAAATCTGATGTCCGTTGTGAACTATAGACGTGCTCGATCGCTATAACAATATTTTCAACTTCGTCAGCAGAACGATCTACGGTACGTACACCCAGAAACCAGGCAAACACACGGTCATATATTATGCTCCAGAAAATCAGCTTTCTATCGCATCTCTAACTATCGCTTCCCATTCGTTTTCACACTCGTTTACAGTTTTATACCCCTCCTCTACTCCCACGATGTCGACATCACTAGAGATTCAAACCCCGCACGACCTCACCCACTGGTCCCAACACCACTCCAACCGCGAAGATGCCCTCAACGTCTGGAGTACCATGTCTGACAACCTCCCTGATACCCCACCGCCGGAAGAACTTGACGTCCAAGATCGCCCCAACTCGAACATCCCGCAGCCCGTCACAGCGTCCGAAAAGCCTCTGGTAGCTGTAATCGGCGTAGGATATGTCGGGCACCACCTTGTTACTGCCTTCGCACCACACTATAATTTGATTGCTTTTGACGTGTCACAGAAACGACTGTTGGCGGTTGCGCCGGGTCTCAGTCAGTACGCTTCATCTATTACCTGGGCAACGGATGCAAGCGCAATTGCGCCAGCTACGCATTTCTTGATTGCTGTGCCAACGTCATTATTGCCAAATAAGGGGATAAATACTTCGTATCTGAGAGAAGCGATTGGGGCTATTGCGTTGTACGCGAGACCGGGTGCTACAGTTGTGGTCGAGAGCTCCGTCGCCGTGGGAATGACAAGGCAGTTACTAGCCCCGCTGATGCGTTCACGCGGTGTAATGGCGGGCATGTCGCCGGAGGTAATTCCCCTCTACTTTCCTTCCTCTTCCCACCCCAACTAGCTAATACATCCCCCAGCGTGTTGACCCCGGCCGAACTTCACCACCCATGGAACACATCCCCAAAATCATCTCCGGCCTCGACGATATCACTCCCGGCTCCCTGACCAGCATCAAGAACTTGTATTCCGCGGTCTTCCCACACGTCGTAGTCGTCTCCAAGCCGGAAGTGGCAGAAATGATGAAGCTCTACGAAAACTGCCAACGCATGCTATGCATCGCGTACGCCAACGAGATGGCAGACGCCTGCATCCCGCACGAAATTGACCCGGACGAAGTGTGCACCGCCGCTGCAACAAAACCCTTCGGCTATCTCCCCTTCACACCCAGCCTGGGCGTCGGCGGCCCATGTATCCCTGTAAATCCTTATTACCTCCTTTCTAACAGTGAGTTCCCGCTGCTGCGCGCCGCGACGGAGAAAATGGAGGTGCGCCCCGGAATGGTTGGGAACCGGGCGATGGTGAATTTGTACCGGAGATACCCGGGGAGGTTTGGAGAGCGGCGGCCCAGGGTGTTAGTTGTTGGGGCAGGGTTTAAGAGAGGGCAGTCGCTGACTACGGGGTCGCCGGGGGTGGAGTTGATGAAGATGCTGTTGCAGAGTTGGGAGGCTCATGTGGAATTTGCAGATCCGCTGGTGGAGGAAGCAGTAATCCCGTTTGTGCCGAGGCTGGATGAAAAAACGGAGTGGAATAAGGAGGGATTGGAGAGGTTTGATCTTATTATTGTGGCAGTGAGGCAAGAGGAATTGGACTTTGGGGTTTTGGAGGAGTTGGAGGGTGACGTGCAGGTGGAGATGTGGAACTAGATAGATTGTCCTGCGTAAAAGTTGGAAATTGAGAATATTTCTTGTAATACACGATTTACGGCGCGAGGTGGGTAGGAAGACAGGCACATGGAATGCCCGCCGACACGGAGTGGATTTTTGTGTCCCACTTGTTATTCTGTATCTTACCTCATATAAGCTGCTTTCTATGTTCCGTCATTTTTTCTTTCTGTTGCATAATCCTCTTGGAAATGTATGGAAGAAGTGCTGAAGTCTATTCTGTAGAGTTCGTAATGTGTAAAAGTTCCACAATTTCACTACTCGAAATACAGCTAGCGGAAATTGTCTATCTAATACGATAATCAACAATCTCAACCGTAACAGCATTTTCCGAGCCGAGGTATAGGTAACTTGTTCAGGTATAGTGAGAAGTGGGTTCCTGCTAACTATATTCTTCCATTAATGGAGAGATATATACGACTACCGGATGGGAACCGAAGGCCTCGTATGAGAGCAGACGAAGCCTTTCCAAAGCTTTTATGTTGGTCAAAAGAAATGGTATATAGCGACTCCGTTAAGCATATCCACCAAAACATGTGAGATTTTCATCTGCGCTGCCATAGGATACGAAGTAAAAACTGTTCAATATTAGATTGGAGTTAAATGATTGAGGCTTGGCACCATGACGACCGAATCTAAATAGGTAGAATAGAACATCTCTTCATATAGCAATAGTGCTCATGTGGTTTAAAAGTTCGAATGGTATAATCGACTAATTCGCCACGATCCAGCCCTAAATTTGCCAAAATGTTTTGACGACTGGTCATATTTTTCTTCTCACATTGCATCTTCGACCCTTGCACTTGTTCTATTCAAAGATACATGTGCAAATACCAAGTCTGTTGCCTGACTTTAGCTTCAACTCTGGGTACGGCAACTCCTGGGCCAGCGTATCGTTCCAGGCGGGAGCGGTGACCTTAGCACAGTTACGCAATTTAGTCGCTGTATATGTACCTAGGCAGTAACTTCCAAATCACACTTTTCTCATGGCCAGCGACTTACCGTAACTGCAAGATGGATTTTTATACCCAGGATGGGGCCTCTAGGTAGCTGAATCTAGTCTCGGTGTGGTACACCAGAATTAAATCACTAGCCTAAATATCTAGACATATCAAGAGAAGAATTTGCGACTTGTCTGTTACGACTATAGACTCTGCCTTGTGGTAGCGTGCTAAGCTCTCAACGGGACATGGGACATGTGGGGCGATTCTAGCGCGTAAGTCGGTTAATCGATCGGGATCGACGGGCAGGGTACAGAGTCAAACCTAACCTTACTTTACATTGCCAATGATACTGCTAAGAGTATGAAATAACCACAATACTTGGCCGCCAAAACTAGGAGATCAATTTGGCTGGTCAGCCTAAACAAGGCAAAACGACCGATTGAATTACAAACTTTCTAATCAAGATCCGGATACCGTTATTAGACATATTTGGTTTGTTATCTTAGGCTTGGTGGTTTATAAGTTTCAACTCGTTAGAAAGAAGGATTGTCTGGTCCAAGGGTGAATGTGTAGTGCGAAATTTCTATTCAGTCGCGACTCATAAGAATAGGTTCGCCTTCACAAGCGTCATTTTCAGCTTTTCGTTTGCGCATATTTTGGAATTCAGTCCATATTGATACAGAAGGAAGTGGTTCATCTGAGCAGGACCTCTAAGAAGTGGAAAAGATATCCGTACCCTGCGTTCCGCTGCAGCTAGTGCTCTATGCCCGAACCTATGCACTCCATACTAAATATAGGTAGCCCTACAACATCCAAAGAATGCCCATTCTCTCGGTGATCCCGATAGTCTGCACTGTCTATAACGCACCGAGGCATAACAGCTTTGAAGGTGAACGTGGCCACGCACTAAAATTCACCTGCTATCCCCCATACGACTACGAAAGGCGGATTCGAGTACAGATCATCGGGTGGCGAATTTCCGCATTGGCCGTTAGTGACTTCAAGCGGTCATGGCTTGATTAGACAATACAGCTTTTGGTATCATTTACCTACCGCTCTTGAACACGATGGTAGGATCCTCGTTGTGGCAAATTACACCGCAGCAATCCCGCCCTTCATGTGTGTGTAGGGATACTGACCACTAAGTAGCGGACTGGGTGGGATTTTCGAAAATATTCAACACTCTTGGATGCAAAAAAAGTTTGGTGTACCGAATATCAACTTTAAGGTAGTCTATGGCTGTTTGGCAATATATTGCAGGGCAAATCCCCTAGTGTCGCAACAGAAATACCAAGAGACAGTTCAATAGGGTGATAGTTCGTATTTTATATGCGAGACCAGACGAAAAATATCGCGTTTTGGGTGTCCCTGACAGCAACTAACCCTTAGTCGCAAAAAAGTAAGGCTGAAATCAATCAAGGTGCATGTCGTCGTGGGAAACTAAAAATAACATTGAACAACCGAGATAAACAGCAACAAATCAAATGCGAATATCCAAGGTAGGTAACCTGCGGTGACTTCTATCCACCCCTTGTAAACATCATGTTACATGCGCAAAGCACTTGGATATAGCACGAGAAACCGCATCGGGAAGTCAGGATGACAATATAGGCATGTGTAGTAGCAGATCAAACCAATCTATGCAGCCCAATCAAGCTACTTCATAATATATTGCACGGTCCAGATCCATCGCCAATTCTCTCCGATTTTCCGTGTGGCGAGTTCCGATGTTTTTAACGGCCTCGATGATAAATTTGTAGCTGACGAAGTTTACCGGTGGCAGTTTGTACCTCAATGGTAAAGGAATTGTTTCTATTTGCATTGCGTTGAAAATTGGTTCGGATTCGGTGATTAACAAACCTATTCATTTAACCTACTATATGGCCATATGTATTTGAGTCTCCCGGCCTATGAATCCGAGGTGAAGCCTGCTATGTCAAACCTCCGTGCATAGGGCTGGAAATACGAGGCTTTGGACCAGGCATGACGGAAGTGACGCACAGTGACTCACTCGTTTTAGCTTCAGCTGTAGTTGTTACGATATGGGGAGAACCGTGTGCATAATGCATAGACTATGGTACTAAGAAGAGAGAAGAAGAATGACTTGAGACATATACAGGAGGCATCGGCCCCTGCAGCGTGACCGTGTATTAGACCTGTAACATGTCTTCGGCACATGTACATCTATAACAGTAGTTACACATTCACTGGGGTTCACGATGATCACTGGCAACATTACGCTGCAAACTATAATACTTGCCGCGATGGTCCATGTTGATGGCCCTCGAGTCTAACGTTGTTAGAGGTCTAATTCATGGGGCTTCTACAGGGTGCATCCTTTCAGTCGAAGACATTCCAAACAATGTGCACCAGCGAGATCTTTTAGTTCCCGCGGCCGTGTGGCAACAACAGCTACATCTACCGGAAAGGAAGGTAAGTGATAGCAGCTGCTTAGGTTGATGGTTACTATTATGGGAACTCTAGGATAGATCGAAATCTCATTAATTCTTCCTATTCCCCGATAACACTGCGAGTCTGAAACAATTCTGCTACAAATCTATTGTCGCCATTTGAAGTGGCCTGATCGGTCTATCTACAGGTCAGTCGATTCTTATAGCCGACATTGACATTTACGTCCAAAAATACGGATAGCTGTTGTTCGCCGCTATACTGTACCAGTCGATAAGGTTAGCACATCAGCAGTTACAGAAGGTGTATGTACTTGACTATATTATACAATGGTAAGTGTCACATAGGCTTTGTACTTGCAATGGCAGAGGTCAGTAGTGACTATATTAAAGAGTAAATGTCAAGAGGTTCGATTGTACAAATAATTGCTAATGAATTATGGGGCAATTCATGGCCTACCAAGGCTGCTCTTGGTTGTACTTTTCCCGTTCTATGTCACCCTCGTCCGCTGTATCTTTCACAAAATCTGTCACAGCATCACCGTACTTGATGAAATATCAGTCAGACACCTCTTGAATCGGTAAAAAAACCGAGTTATGTACCAACTTTATCGACTAGTACAGTATAGTACATATAAGCCCAACCCCCTATACGACTGATTATTATAGTGTACTCCACGTGTTCGTCGCTTCGGTTATAGGTTGGATAATGGCTTTACCAGCACAGTCCTCAGTAGTATAGTGGTTAGTATTTCCGCCTGTCATTTCCGATAGTTCGCGGGAGACCAGGGTTCAATTCCCTGCTGGGGAGTGATTTTTTTCTCCTAAGCCTTTCTACGTACTAGGAGGATATTAGGAAGAATAATATGGCAACGACACGGTGTTTTTGAATGGAGCTAAATGATCCTTCCCTGTGTAAAGTGTGGACAGCCAAGGCAGCGTCTGTCCAACGATCCTTCGTACAATCCTTTTGCCATGGTGAAGCACGCTAGCATCTTTTCTGCGAAGTCCGTTAGAGTCTTTGCTTGAATAAAGTTTGAATAAATGTTAAAAGTGCGTTTGCCCAGCAAATCCCTATGCTTTACACTGCATTCCTAGCAGTCACAAGGTTTAGGATGAAAAGGATATGTATTTACTGTTGGTTGTGCTCTGTTCTGGTTAAACTCGGTACGAACATTAAAGTTAACTCGTTATGCGGGTTACCTGCAGGAACTGCTCTCGTATACCAGACTTTTCGGGTTCATTTCGCCGAGCGAGCTTGTGAGCAAGGCGAAAAAGTCTGGGCACGAGAGCATGTAAGAACGGGGACTAGTCGAGTATTAGCATAATTAGAGTAATAAATTGGTCACCGGTAGAGATAGTACGTCTTCTTCGCAACTATTGGTTCAGTAATGATCGAATCGATTTTCAACAACCAGATTTCGGAGTTTCACAGCCAAAATGTTAGATAATTTTGCCAGAAACATCTGCCCGTCGCTTTCATAGTCATCAAATAGCTTCCCCGAGGTAATTGACATTGTCGGGCGTGCAGTCCGGAGACAGACTGGGCAACATATAGACTCACCAGAGTGGCATTTTTCGGGTGTCTCCAGGGGTAGCTAAAAAAATATCTTCATATAGCGGAAAATTGGGCGCCGCTAGCTTAGTGTCATTACCAGTTGTAATCACCACCGATCATCATCAGCTACAGCAAATATGTATATAAGATGAAATTTCGAATGTCATGGATCATGATGCTTAGCATCTCATCAACTATAGCTAGCTAGAATGTGTGTTGAGGATGCGTAAAAAGCGATATAAACAAAGTTACTTTTTGATAGAGTTTTAGGTCTGGAAAGGCACTATTTTAAAGTATAGTAATAGATTAAGGTACTTTTGGTAGGAGTCTAGCACTTTCAAAAATTTATTAGACGAAAGAGCACTCTATAAACGGCATTTGGACTTTTATAATGGCACGATGATGAGCTCAAGCACCTTCTGGTACCCTTTTTACCATATAACCGGTGCCTTTCATTTTTCATTTGTATTGGGAAAAGGCATGGAATGCACATTTCCTACTCCCTTTGAGAAGTTGCTTTTATTTACGGGGATCTCTTTAGCTTTGGTTTACAAAATCCATATGCAATGGCAGTGGTCGCATCTACTTGTCGGATTTTCAAGTCTTCGGACACCATCAGCGATATGATGGCTCTGATAAAATTAGGCCGTATTGAATAGTTATCCAACTTTAATTAGTAGTTACCAAACTTTCGATATATCGCCAAGGGCGCTTATAATGAGGTGTCCGGAAACTTGAAAATCCGACAAGTGAGATATGGGGATGCAATGGTGGACGTCCCAGGTGCTAAAAATATTCCAGATCCCAGCGGGTGGTCTCCAAAAGGATGAGGGACAAACGAGAATTGCAAAACTGTAAATCATGGCTACAAGTACCTCGGTCAGGGAACGGTAAGCATGGTAGAGACAATGGCAGCTTATTTCTGACATGATTCTGAAATCATTGACTTTGATGAGAAGCATTAGACTAACGAGGCGAAAGGAAGGAGAACTGGGTTAAGCGTACTTTGTTGATGGATCAGAATCATGTCCAGATGAAATGAGGCCACCAATTGTTAGAAGGATTGGAATGATGAAACCAACAGGGCTACAGAGCCAGATTGCATTATTCTGTCTAAAAAGGAATATATCACCTTTTGCATCTAAGAATCGAAGTTGAGGGCAGCTGGATATACATTTGTAATGGTAGCACAAGACAGACAAATAAAGTGACGCAAATCCCAACACAAATTACGTATAAATTAGTGATAATCCATGATCCTTCAACATTAGTCCAGCACCAACTCCATGCCTATGTCTGACCAATATCGTCTAAGTACATTTTACGTTCGGGTTTCCAGAAACCGTATCTCTAATCGCATCCAAAATATCACGATATGTCCCAGAACGGTCACGCCTCCATCCAGATGCAATAATAATGTTCTTCTTGGTATCCAGCTTGCACATAAAGAATATGTTGCTGCCCTCGTTTATCGATCTCTGATTAAAGCTTTCGACAGTACCACTGGTAATGGCCGTCGTGTTGATTCGCAGCAACGTCTTGTCATTCTTGAGTGGCCTAGTGACTGGCGCTGACTGAGTCAGTAGGGTGACAAGACTCCGTATTACTTCGTGCCATCTTTCAATTTACACTCTCTATGTAGGAGCTTATCTCGCTTGAGATCCCTGCATGACCGGCCTGCAGCCTTACCCAGGAAATTCTGCCCGCGGAGTTGATACCCCCGTCCGAACTGCATAATAATTTGTCTATTTGACGAACAAGTCAATATCGAGTGCGTATGCTCAATTTGGGTAGGGTAGAACGGTTGGTTCCTTCTTCTCTGCACTTTTGAAGGGCTGAATTGCTTAAAGATTGTGAGGCTTCTCTACAAGGTATTCCCAGGTCTCCCTACAATCAATTCCGTCACAGTTGAAACACAGTACAATATTTCGCTATTAATCAACATGGTAGCCCTATCGCAGTCACCTGTCAAATTAAAACCACCATAGCTAACAGTAACGACCATCCAGTCAGCCACTCCAGACGATCAAGTCATAGAGCTACACACCACGGTTGCAGACGGAGATGGAGGAGAACCAAGCAAGTTGCTACACTCTTCCGAAATCGTGCGTAGCACGCTACAAGCCGATAACACCAACAACGTACCCACGCCCCCTCAGAACTTTTCACATAATGTACCGCGAGCAGGTCAAATATATTCCTATCAGGGGAACAACCTAAATAATACGATCCATGAAGCCAACAATCTTGGCTCCAGTTTGGGGAATAACATGGAGAGCAGCGCGGGCAGCTTACACGCCGACGGTAATAACGGGGATTGGTCGTTTAATTGGACATGCATTCAAGCATTCGCGGATAAACATAAACGTTTTATAGTAGGAATAGTGAAGATTAGTACCGTCCTGATAACGATCGGCGTCTCGTCAACTAGCATTGGCCTGGGCTATCAAGTCGTTGGAATCGAATCAGCAGTCAGTCAAGTTATCGCACGAGGCAAATTCCTGGTCTTCTACGGCGTACGATATCCAACGGATGATGGCGCGGATGGCCTTGGTCCAGCTCTGCTTGGAACACCCCGTAAGTGCCTAGCACAGGTCCTTCATAGTTAGATAGCTGACATGTCCCGACAATAGCTTTACGCTCCGGTACCATGTGCGAACGTGACAAACTGGAACTTGCTCCTGTCCATTATGGATACCCTCCATCCCGGCCGAGACAACTACAACGGCATTCCAAGGCAGGGACAAAATGAGTGGGAGAGCTTGATAACTCCTACATCGTTTGGTGGCATTGTTCTCATTTCAGCCTCGGTTATCGGCACTGTAATAGTTGTTGCGCATGTTCTGAATAGTTTCCTCAGTGAAGGTAACAATACTGGAAGAAGGGAAGGGAGCAGAATTGGCATGTGATGATGGCTGGTTTGGAAGCGTTACTGCTTATATCAACACCTTTCCTTCTACTTTCATATGGCGCGAGTAGCGAGTTTCATTGTTGGTGTTCGGATTTATCTGTTTATAGAAGATCTGTGTTTTTTAGTGCTGGCCTTATAAACTCTCTCGTATCTTAACCTATATGTAGCTTTAGTTTCAAAAACTGCATAAATATCTGTCTTCGGTTCTACTTTATAACCCGCACTCCTGGCGGCGGACACCAGCAGTAATGGCACCGCCTAGAGCATCGGAGGGCATGTACAACGCCTGGTCCCAAACTATTCCTACAATCTAGTAGGACTGTAGGTCTGCGGGTAGCACTACCACATCTTGTATTCACTAGGTATGAGTGCTAGAGTATGCCTCTCGTAGTACAGCGGGAATGTTAGGTTAGGTCTCGGATTAGGTTAGGTCTCGGGTTAGGTTAGGTCTCGGGTTAGGTTAGGTCTGGGTTAGGTTTTAATCTGGGTAATACCTAGGCGGATTATCGCTGATCCTCACCTTCTTACCTTTTAACTGAAATTCAACGGACAACGTGGCGGTAGACTGACAACCTACGAGTTTTAGCGTGCAAATGATTGTCGATTAATTGTAATACAGATGTATGTGGTGTAAATATTATGAAGTATGTTTTCTATACGTCGAGAAGTTCCATCAGTACTGCTAGTCTGTCAGACGGCGCGTTGAGCTACGCGCTAGCAAGAAAAAATCCATGAAAGACTAAAGTGCCGCTGGTCATGATTGAGTTCCATTTTGGATATTTTACCAGCTTTAACTTGGATAATATGAACTTCCGGAGGATCATATTGTGCAGCGTAACTCTCTTGACTGGTTTTTATGTTGGATAACCCTCACCAACAGTGTCGAAACCAACCAGCATGCAAAATGAAGTGAAGTAGTCAGAAGATTATTACGTATTTATAACAGGCTTCTACTCCATTTTTGTCGGGTGTTAGTGTATTGCATATTGCATTGCATTGCGCTCGCATGGCAGATTCGAGAGTAGTCATGTCAGGGGGTAAGAACTCATGCATTGTCAATTGATGTCACTAACGGAATACTTCCCGTAGAGTCTGCGACCGAGTCACAGTCGTAGTCTCAAAATCTGGAGATCCCTCTCAACCCGCAGCACAACATAAATAACAGTCTCAGTCCCCAACTTTATACACTAAGAAGGAATGGTGTAGATTTAGTACGAGTTACGGACTAACCATGCCTATTTAGTGTGCTTGACCATTTGATAGTGTAGCACTGAAATTTGAGACTGACATCTGGAGCTGTGGTAAATCTGGAGACGGGGTGCGGACCCCCTCTAGAATTTGGATATGGAGCTCGAATCTGAGACTGAGACTGAGAGTGATCTCCAGATTACCGTGTGGAAGGTCTCTGGATTCTACGGGAAGTAGTCCAATAAGTACTGATTGCTTTTGCCACAACACCAACATTAATGTTAAACACAACCAACGCAGGAAAGTAAAATGTAAAAGAAATTTAGACTTGGTAAATTAGTGCTGCAACCTTTTTATTCTCGAATGCTTTTTTTGTTATGATAAGGTTATGCTATAAAATATTCTTTACCAGAGGGTCTAGAGTACAAAAATTGTGATTAATATGATTCGATACGGTAAGACAGTAGTGACATGTGTGATACGTAGTTTGACTGCTATGAGATTGTTTAGAAATTGTTACAAGTTGAATTAGGCAGGAATACTGTGAGATTATCGTGAGATTGTAATGTACTTTCAATCACACGTCATTGTCGTTTGAATCAATTCTGTAGTTTGACTTGCACGTTTTGATGTTGGTTAGTGTCAGGTTATCATATGATGACACTATGACAAAAAAACTCCGGGGATTCTTACACGCTACCCTCTGCGTAAGGACGTTTGCCCGCATTTGGGCGCTTGCTGTTTGAAATTTAAACATTATCCCATTTTGCGGCTTAATGGTTTATTGATTTACGTTTGCATTCACTACATCTAACGATAACCTCACGATAATCTCTCACCAAGCTCACGACAAAAGATAATGGCACTAAGATTTCTATACTCTAAACCATTGGCATAATAATGATACCACTGCGTGGCATGTAAAAGATGTTTAGTGAGATTCAAACGATGCCGTACCATGATTTTGAACTGTGGGAAGGATTATCTTGGATAAATCTGCAAAAGAAAGGATTGTACTACTGCGGGCGGACATGATGAATACGAGTGATGACACAGGTACTGTTTTCATACACTGACCGTCTTTCAAAAATTGCAGTTGTGGTGTTGACAATGTCCTTCCCCCACAATTAAGAGGAAAAGAAAGCTTTCATCCTCTGATATGACACTGCTTTCCATGTCATATCTGAGATGTATCGTGCGGGGTGACTTACTAGTAGTACGCGGGTATTTGATTAAGGGACAAGCGCATGAAACAGTCCGCTTAACCGCTGTACAGTCGTCACGCCCTGTCCGGAGAAACTCCGCTCTCACTCAGCCGCCCATGCATCATCAGACACCGCATCCGAACTTCAGTTGCGTAGCAACGAGATTGATAACGCATGAAAGCGCAATTAGGCACCTCCGGACCAATTCATTTCGCTCACACAGACACGGATATCGGGTGGTAACAGGCTCAGAAAAGCCCAATGTTCTGCTGATAATAGTTCCACTGCAATGTGCCAGTTCAGCTCGTTTGCCTATAGTCACCCGGAGACACTCCATTCAAACCGTATCCACTTCAGCCTTTGTATGCTCGAAATTCACTTATACATGTCCATTTGCCCCTGCAATCGCGATGCAGCACCCCTAACACCCATTCCCAGCCTCCTTCCTCTATGTACCGGCAACTGCGGATGATACACTTTTTCTTGACCTATAGTTTTCAAGATACAGGTAGTGACTGACACATGTATTTGATCGGGAGATACAAACACTCGTCCTGACAGCTGACGTATCATCCGCAATTGCCGGTACAGCATTTGTGTCAATCGTCACCCGATTTGAATTTTACGGACGAATAATCCTCCCGGCGACAGTTAACCGTCATTCCCGCGTACCGACTTCGGGGATAGGAGTCGGGGTTAGGTGTTATGTACTTAATTATCGGCCTCGAAATATCTCGCAGACATGTGGTGCACCATCTTGTCGGTTGAGAGATATTTCGGTTACTCGGAGTTCGGCAAAATAGCGGAACCCAGATCCTGGAGCCGCACATGTCATGCACACTACCCGCTGCATCCGTTTGCAGATCACCGCGAGCATGCACGTTGTCCGGTTCGTGCCGGGTTGATCATGTCATGAGCGCTTTCTTGAGCACTGTCACGCCCGCTTGTCCCGAAATCGCGGCGTATTGTGACGGGCTGGATTTCGGCGATAACTGCCAGTGACACGTTTACGCGCGGCCGTATTCGAGACGAACCATGTTGTTAGGCATAATGGCTTAAACGTGGGAGCGTTAGTCGTTGCTGTATATATTGCTGACGTGCTATAAAGGGTTCCGCGATCTCTCAAGCTAGTCTGGTTTCCTAGCGCAACACAACCTGAACATTAGTCGCCTTCAATTCAAAGTTTACCCATTTCACGCACCTAGACCTAAACGCAAGTATCCATACCACCATGAGTCCGTTAGTAATACCGTCAGTATTACGTATGCCCTACGCTGCTTTCCATAACCACACAAACCACACATATTCTAACTCCGGTACAGCCTCTTCCGAGCCGACGGTATGCGTGATCGGCGCCGGCCCCGTGGGCCTCTTTGTCTCCCTCCTACTCGCGCAAGCGGGAATCCCAGTCGAAGTTATCGAGGCGGAAGCTGGGATCAACCAGTCGCCGCGCGCAGTCGCGTAAACCCTCCTCCCCCCTCCAGCACCAACGACTGACATATTTTCGCGGACAATACCAGCCACCATCCCAACGTCGTGCGCGAGTTCCGCAAAGCCGGGGTGTTAGACGACATCGTTGCCGCTGCCGAGGTAAACCGCGACGGCATAGCGTGGCGCGCTCCGAAGGGGAAGTTACTTGGCCGCGTAGGCTTATCTGGCGACTTTATGGTCCTTCTGGGGCAGCCCGTACTCGCAAAAATTTTTCTCCGGCGGCTCAAAGAATTCCCGAACGCGAAAATACAGTTTGGCTGTCGCTACGTGGGGTGCGAGCAGGGGGACGGCACGGTTACGGTCCACCTGGAGGAGGGCGCAGAGAAAGTTCCGGTATCCCGGAAGTGCCGGATCCTGGTTGGCGCTGATGGCGGACACAGCCCGGTGCGGAAGTCGCTCGGGATACCGCTCGAGGGGTTCACGTGGGAGGACTTCCGGTTCGTCACGGCAAATGTCCGGTATGCACCCCTTGACCAGTCGGACTGGGGGTCCGCGAACTTGGTTGTGCATCCCACGGACTGGTCGGTCGTGGTCAAGACGGAGAAGGGCGATATTTGGCGCGTTGCGACGGGCGAGAAGTGGGATGAGGAACTGGGCGAGGTTGAGAACCAGAAGAAGTTGACGGAGAGGTACCGGCGGATCCTACCGGGGGAGCTGGACGCCATGGAGTTTCTTTCCGTTGGGGCGTACAAGACTCACCAGCGCTGTGCTCAGCGTTTTTTGGACGGGAATGTTGTGTTGGCTGGGGATTCGGCGCATGTGAGTTCCCGTACCCCGCACCGCACGGGAAGCTAATGTGGGTGCGCAGTTGAATAATCCCATCGGTGGTCTGGGTCTTACAACGGGCCTCCTCGACGCTGCGCATCTTGGTGCTGCGCTCCGTCAGATCTTGTTGGATGGAAAGCCGTATTCGGTGTTGCAGGACTATGCCGATCAACGCCGCGAGGTGTTCCTCTCCAAGACTAATCCTTCGTCTACGCTGCAGAAGAAGATGTTGATGTCTACAGAGCCGGAGGATGTACAAGAAAGAGAGCAATTCTTTGCGCTTCTTAATGGGCCTGATCATGAGGAGTTCGAGAGAAAACTTGCGGAAGAGCAGATGGCGATGGCTACTACGCCTGCGTAATTGTCTTGCCGGATATTGTATACTTTCCTTTGGTGCGTTTTGGTGCTTACTTGTCGCTTATTGGATTATTCGATCGCTGGATGGATGATGGTGATCATTTGGCTAGCACTGGAATTATGTTCCTCAAATTGTTTCCCGGAAATCTCTGTAGGTCCTGTGATGGTTTGTAACAGAATTGATACAATGTAGCATTCCGGTTTATAGGATGCAGAACGCTTTCGATGAGACTAATTCGCATCCACTGCTGCAAGGAGATAAACCCTTACCTCCGACTATCCTGGTGACGTCACATGCAGGTGATAGATCTAGCCTCTGTCAGGCAGCTTGCACTACAATTGGCGTCTTTTGTGCTTTCGTTTCGATGTATCCCATCAGCGAGGCGTTGTAGCGGGCAAGCCCTATTGTAATGTTGTAATGATTCTGTTCCTAACCCATTTGCGGCATAGACTCCCATTGTTCCCATCAGTATGTAACGATATTGACATCTGTGAGCTTCTCTCTTGCTCAGTGTAGTGGTGACATAAACTCCGCCGACCTCTGGAATAAACCCTTCCCGAAAATGGGGGGTTGAGTTTATAATCAATCCCGAGCCCTAATCGAACATTCCCGATTCCCGAATCCCGAAACACAACCCAAAAATTGGCCCGAAGAAATCCGCAGCAGGAAATGTGCTCTGGAGAGCATGTACAAGGTATGTTTTCTGTAGTGAAAATATGCTCAGCAATGTGGCTTGCCGCTCTCTGATCAACCTGACAAGGTAGGTCTCATGGTCAAGATTGGAATCGAACGAGAAACTATCGGGAAAATGGATCGGGATTCGGGATTTGGAGTGTGGTACCGGGACTTGTAACGTGAGTGTTAATTCCAGAGGCTAGCCGGGCGGGAGTCTATGAGCACGTGACTAGCCACCTGGGAACGAGAGAATCTGTGAGCTACTATATATACTTTTCGAACGTCATTTACACCCCCAAAAATGACAACATTATTATATTATCTAGTAATGAATACCGGCCCCTCCTAGATCTATCTACATCTACTCTGTCGGTCCTCCGACTTTCCCTCACCTCCGACTCCTCCTCTTTAATATTATTCGTACACGACCGGCGTCACTTCACCTGGTCCATTCTCCAAAGTCTGTATTTGAAGACTAAAGCAGTTGTTGAAGGTATTCGTCTCGGGCTTGGGTGTCGGTGGTATCCCCTACACGCTCAGTTTCCTTAAATTCGTATCCCATTGAGCCTTGCAAGTTGATTGATTAGAACGCACTCAGAGCTAAGCAGTACTAAGCAGATAGAATTGATCTGCGCTGTTTAGACTAATTAATTTTCGAGGCTCAAAAAGGTTACAAATTTAAGGAAACTGAGCGTGTAGGCGATAGTGAAAGCCCCCAGAGACTGTTCACGTACACCAGTACTAGCTGCTGTGTGTAAGAATCTGGTAAATATGAACTCATTCGTGGATTACAGGCTAGGGTTCGGAGGTGTGGCTAGGGCAGAGAAACTGCGACATAAGGAGAGATGCATGGTTGTCCAACAACCGGGTGTAATAATGATTGTTGGGGTGTTGGTTACGCTGAGATTTTAACACTCGCTTAAATAATAGGAACTTGTTTTAACGCGTACGTGCAACCGGTTGTCCTTCGATATCGGGGGTCTTCTTGATTCAGGAAGACTTAGTCCCGTCGAAAATGGTACGCAGTTTCAACGCTACGAGTAAGCTGAATGAAGCCAAGTAATCCTTAAGGGGAAACGTCGAATCAATTACTTTTCGATAGACAGACCGTGTCTCTCATTCAGTTCTGTATACAATGAGCCCACACCAGAAAGGCTGTTTCTCCATCACATCTCCTCACTCGCAGGGTTCTAGAAACGAAATATTCAAAGTAGAGATAGAGAAGCTTGATTGTATACTATCTAAGAGGCCACACGACCATGTATATATGGCCATACAAGTGCGAATACGTACGTGCTCATCTATGTATAGACACGGCTGAATACCATCAGTCCAGGGTTCCCAACCGTCCGTCCGGACTAGTCTTTCGGGGCCCGACATCGTCGTCCCGTCTAGGGCATGAGTACGGAAGGACTAGTCTGTCCCGGGCAGTCATCTCCAGGACCAGGGCCCGGTACAGATGACTGTAGTCTGAACCAGGGTCAGATATATTACATCCTGCTCGGGAATGAGAGTTCCGGGACACCGTATCTCGGAACAAATCTTCAACCGAGGTGAACTTCTACTGAATCGGGGATTCTAAGCTTCATTAAATCGGATATAAATTTCTGAGTGGGGGCCAATCAATGGACTGTAGGGTCCCGCAGTCCTGTAGTCTTGTTATGGAGTGCCCTGGTCCGTCCAGTCCTGAAATCTCGAGCCCGGAAAACTTTAGTCCGGTCTCGGGCAAGGTTTTGGACGGACGGGACGGACTATTGGGATGCCTGCATCAGTCCAACAGCAATCTCCCACTCCCATACGAGCCATCATCTCCGGCCTTACGAAGGCTGAGATCTATTTATGTAATACGAAGTTTAGCTTATGGTCGGAACCGCGTGAGTGTATCTCGTAGTATACCGATGGCAGAGACAAGAGAGACCTTTAAGACTAGTTGTGTACAGTGTGTGGGAATGGCAAACAGTTATAGGTTCAACTGAAACTTTCTCTACAACAATAAATTTACCATGCATGAAAACGCATGAAAACGCAGAAAGGGACCTTCCCGTTTAACATGAATTTATTTGATGGAAGGTGGAAGAATTCGCCGGGCGGTATGGTACGTTATACAATGCTAAGAAGGGATTCGGATTTCACTCAAGTTTTCATGTGCCTCTGTCGTCACCATGGGCTCATCATGAGTGGCTTGCGGAACGAACCTTAACTTTACCTCATATCGACTTCTACGCGGAGATGCACTCGCTAAAAGTTCGTGGTAGTCCCGTCATGCAATGTCCACGGACAATGTCAGTGACGGCGAAGGTAAAACGTTGGCCTAGAGAAAACCGGGTTGCACGATCAAAGGTTCTCTTTATAAAAGGTTCAGTGATCTTCTCGGGTTTAATTCTGATACACAGCGCAAACACAATCACTACAGCAGAGTTTCTTTTTTTTGACGTTTTACCCACTTTACCACAAAAGAACAAAACGGAAACGTACAATGCCATCAGAATTGCGTAAGCCCTGCGCTACTTTCCATTACCCCATAAATGTTTTGTGTATTCTAACCTCCATACGCAGCTACTGAGACAGCGGTATGCGTGATCGGCGCCGGACCAGTCGGATTATTTACCACCCTCCTGCTCGCACAGGCCGGAATCACTGTTTGAAGTTTTCGAGGCCGAACTAGGGATCAAACCGTCACCAAGAGCAGTTGTGTAAAACTCCCCTCTCTCTACTTCTGACAACAATAACTAATTACTAGACATCACCCGCCCGTTCTCAACGAGTTCCGCAAAGCCAAAATTTTAGATTCGGTGATTAGCGCCGGCGTAATAAATACTACCGGCATTGCGTGGCGTGCTCCGGGCGGGAAGTTACTTGGCAGAGTAACTAGCGACTTCTCGGTCCTCCTTGGACAACCCGAGCTAGCGGCGATATTTCTCGACCGTCTCGAACGTTATCCAAATGCGAAAGTACAATTTGGATATCGATTCGTGAGATGCGAGCAAGGAGACGATACGGTCACAGTTCACCTTCAGCACGGGGCCGAGAAAATATACCGGAGGTGCAGGTTCCTAGTCGGCGCCGATGGTGGACACAGCCCGGTTCGGAAATCGCTAGGAATACCGCTCGAGGGGTTTACATGGCTCGACTTCCGATTCGTTGCCGCAAATATACGGTGTCCGCTGCAGGCGCGGTCTGGCTGGGATGTCGCGAACTTTGTTGTGCACCCGACGGACTGGGCAGTAGTAATCAAGACGGGGAAGGACGACTTGTGGCGTGTTGCTACGGGGGAGAAATGGGATGAGGAGATGGAGAAGCAGGAGGAGTTGAGAGAGAAGTATAGGAGGATACTTCCTGGGGTGGTGAATGACGATATAGAGTTTATTTCTGTGGCTGCGTATACAGCTCACCAGCGGTGTGCACAACGATTTTTGGATGGAAATGTTGTCTTGGTTGGAGATGCTGCACATGTGAGCATCCATCCACGAATCGTCCCCGAGCCTGCATTGTAGGTTAAGCTAATAGGTTGGTGCGCAGTTGAATAATCCCATTGGCGGCTTGGGTCTCACTACGGGTCTTCTCGACGCTGCACATCTGGGTGTTGCGCTCCGTCAGCGCTTGTTGGAAGGAAGGCCGTATTCGGTGGTACAGGATTACGAGTCACAGCGCCGTGAAGTATTCCTCTCCCTTACAAACCGTTCCTCTATATTACAAAAGAAGAGATTGATGTCTACCGAGCCGGAGGACATAAGAGAAAGGAAGGAATTCTTTGACCTTCTTAATGGCCCTGATAATTTAGACTTTAAGAGAGAACTTGGGGAAGCGCTGATGGCGATGGCTACTACGCCTGCTTAATATTACAGTGTGGCATGCAGACAGCGGCAGTGTTGCATGCTCACCGTGATTAACAACGGTACGCGGTTAATACGGCGCCAACCGAGCTAGAATTTAATGCTAGGAAAGTACATTCAACACCTATAGGCTCTAGTCGCTCTTTAGGTTTAAATAGTATTTTCCTGACTTTTGCTTGGTGCCGCAGCCGGTCCCACGCTTAACTTCGGTGAGGTCTCATTCGGGCGTCACAGTAAGGAAGATGATGGAATCGTTCTAGCTTTCGGAATAGATATCTCATGTTTGCATTGCGGAAATAATGATATCGACATCTGTAAATACTGATAAATATCGTAAAATAAGGAGAATAACATTAGCGGGGAGAACTTAGTTCGAGGTAAACCTGATGCGAGGCCATTTGGCCTCGGTGACCGTCTCACACGGGCGATTCATTCTTATTGCCGGTGTTCCTAAGCGGCTCGGCCTGTCTTGAGCTGAGGGCGGTCAGTGAGATAGTGGCAAGACTTGGGTATATCTAAAAGACTTGCTGGGCGGCTATGCAAAAAGGGTATGTGTCTATCTATCTTCTCCTGCCATTATTCCGTCTCTCATATCCGTGCGCTTTGGCCAAGCCCGTTTGACCTTCGTATTTTCCTAGTTCGCTTCCTAGCACTTCTTAAGTGTTCTTCCTATCAACCTATCAATCTCAAGCGTGTCTCCTAAGTACCCTTTTAATGTGCGCTCTCTAGGTGTGCTCTAAGTGCGCTTAGGAAGTGCACTATCTAAGTTCATTCTTTTCCAAGTTCATTGTCGTGATTTCCAAAGGTGCTTCCTGTTCTAGTTACTTCACGGAGGATGTTAGTCCGCAGAGTAACCGATCAGTTGACAGGGTCTCACCTTCAGTAAATGAACCAGCCAGATCAGTGCTCCGTGAACTGACCAGTGCTAATTATGCTCAACGAAAATTAACAATTACTCCAATCGCAAAGTTATGTATACATGCAATATGCCTAATTCATCACTCTCTCACCCTGTAGTCTCCGATTACCATATCTTTAATATTGATAGAACAGTTGTGGAAAAACATTGATTTTCATTGCTGTTTGAGTGTTTCTTTAAAGCTGCCCAATCAAATTTAAAGATATCGTAAATCGAAGACCGGTAGGTGAAAGAGCGACGAATTATGCATATTTTATGTACACATCACTTTGTGATGGCACAAATACTCGTACACTCAATTGGTTTGACTTTTTGTCAGCTTTATCAGCACAGCTGAGCGGTGAAAAGACAAACTTTCCCCCCCCCCCCCAATTCTCCCTATAATCGGCTGTATCACAAAATGACCTGTCAGCTCACAGAGTGTGTAGCTCCGCGAGCTGACTGGTCAGTTTGCGAGGCCCAGTTACTCCGCGGGTTGACCGGCCACTCCGCGGACTGACATCCTCCGTGATCTGACTAGAACACTACCGAAGGTGCTCCCTGTTTGTCTCGATGGTGTGTCATCTCAGAGACAAGCATCTTATGTATTTAAGCAAGTGCATAAATGCCCAGGTGTATAGTCGCACCAAGAACCTACAAAGTTCCGTCTTCATAGAACAATTTTACTTGCCTACGGTGTGGACTGCGGAGGCGGCAGCAGCGGCCACAGCAGCCGCAGCGACTGCTGTATCTGTGAGTCAAGCACGGTTGCCTTCCTTGTAGCCTTGTCTAGGCATACATGACGCATAACCCCCGGCGATTGTCACACAAGCACTGTCATGAGGACGCAAAATTAAAACACGATGGTTGCAAGAACCAACCACACATGAGGCTTGCCCGGAACGGTGTTCTCCCACTCAAGTACACCTAGCGAAGTTGCTTGGCGGACAACCCTTCTCCCTGATCAGTATCTAGCAGGATCCATTGCTAATTAGGTTCATTGAAATAGATGGAGTTCTAGATCGACCCCGACCACTTCCATCTTCGAAGCGTAGGTCAGTTAAAATGGAAACCTCTAGTAACACTATCTCGCAAAAACCTGCGAGAGCATTTCGGTTGAGTCATGTAAGACTTCGGTGTTTAATATGCTGCAACGGTCGCATGCATGCGACAACGCTACCGTTATCTAATCCCTCTTAGCATCCTCGCTTACATTGTTTCGCTCACTCTATCAATTATCATTAGTGACATTACTGAGTATTCTCACCACAGCAATCACCACCCACTACATTCGCTACCGTTGTAATCTGATTATCACCAGTACTCCCATCACTCCCTTCACCGCTCCCACTGCCTGAGTCGATGCTTGCATCTATTCCTTCTTCCTAGCCTCGCTCCTCCTGGATATCCCTATCCCGATGCGAATTGCAGAAATTAGCGATAGACATTATCTCCCAACAAGCTGAGTTTCCCCGGACATATGTAACATTTTCTGACCAGTTCTTACGCATTGTGGACTATAGGGACAAATCATTGGCCAGCCCTGTTGATTACCACCTCGGGTCCTGAGGAATGAGGTTGCAACAAACCCAGAGCTATAACGGATAATCCCCAGTGCTGGGTGTATCTCCCGCCCCAACAGCCACCATTTCTGCCTGTACTGTACATTTCTAGCTGTCATACCCAGTTCTCGATCACTTACAGAAGTTTGATCACCGCTTGGTCATTGCACCATCGCCACACACGCCTGATTTTCACCTAGCACGAATTACCGGTACTCCTTGGTATCCCTTACCGAGAGCTGCGGTGGGGACATACGAATGGATGGGTTGACATTGTCGCATACTCGCCAGTTGAGTATTGGCGTTTTTCAACTTTAGCACGATAGAGGATTTCGGTAATGCAGGAAATGATACTGTTGGGTCCCAGTGTGCATTTACAGGTACATCGCGACTGAAAAAGCAAATACCTATCTGTCGAAAGTACTTTCGAGCGGCTGAAAACCGCTAATGTTGAATAACCCCAGTGGGTAGTATGCACGGAATGTACTTCACTGCAGGCATTATCTGACAACCTACGACATTTTGTGCTTCTATGATAAGGATAGACATACCATCCTAGACAAGGCTGTATGCATAATGCGCAATTTTTAGAACTTCGTACATGTGAGCCAATAGATTATCTTTGCCAAGCTATTGCGCAACGAAAATAGTTTAGTCTGCACCAATGAGAATCTCTCGTTTTGTGGCGAAAACATCAGGAAGAAAGAGGGGTAGCATCCCTGCCACCCTGTTTTGCCGGTGGGTTTCGCTAGAGCTCTGCTACTATTTAGTTGACGCGCCGCCAAAGTTCAGCCATCCGACACACCCCCCACATTTTTCACCATCAACGTCTGTTAATCTTCGGCAGCTGCTACAATATGTCCTCGGTCGTAGATCCTGGGGACCCTTCTCAAGATGAAGGCGCGCACGGGAATGAGATGGTCGATGACAGCATAGAGAGGCTCTCCCGAGTTCCTTCCAAACAAGTCTTGCGGACCTCTTCGCCCGTCGCTGATAGCAGTCCAACAACACCCATAGCTGTGCCGGATACAGTGCCAAAGTGTTTTCGTATATCCGGTATCCCGTTAAGTTGGAGTGAGAATGATCTTTTCGATGCACTTCACACAGTTGATCAATCCCTTACACACCAAAATTACCGACCATCTCTCTATCCATCATGTTATGGTTCCACCCAAACGGCACTGCTCGACTTAGATCCTTCTACCGAACTCTTACAACGTCACAACCATTTGCAGCTCCCGGAATCCGCTAGCAGGACAGCGGCACTTCTTACAATCGACAGTCATTTTTACAATCTAACGCCATTGAACGTTCCCAGAGGCGAAGTAGTAGCAGAGTTAGTTACCTGCGCCCGTCCAAGCTACATGCCGGCAGATGCTGATATCAGACTTTTTGTAGTGTGATTGCTGTGACTAGCCTTGCAGGCCATGCTTTTGGATCTTGGAGGAGCCGTGAAACTCTACAAATGTGGCTTAAGGACTTCCTACCGTACGATATTCCGAATATCCGCATCATGACCTACGGTTACGACAGCAGTCTTGTTGGGAACAGCAAAACCGATAGCACATTATTAGATTACAAACGAAATTTCACCCAGGAGATAGAAAATGCCAGGAGTTCTGTTCCGGTGAGCATATTGATGTCCAGGGAGTACGGATTTCATGCGCTAATGTCTTCCAAAGAAAACCCGACCTATCATATTCATTGGTCACAGCCTTGGTGGGATTTTGATTTTGCAAGTAGGTCCACCACACCTTGCGAAAAGATCACAAATTCACAAACTATTCCCAGGCATTGATTGAGTCTAAGCGCAACCCGTCTCATAGTCACATATTAGATGCAATGATGTCTATAATCTTCTTCGGGATTCCACATGGGGGCCTGAGAATCTACGATCTCCAAGAGATGGTTGACGCAGAGTCTGGTGGCTACGAGACATCAAGGATCAACCTGCTCAAACTGTTGAGAGAAGGCGCGGAATTCCTGGAAGTTCAAAAGGAAGAACTCATCAATATCCGGGAGGAGTATAAAACAAAAATTATCAGCTTTTATGAGACGATATCGACACCGATAGTTCAAAAGGTAAGACTACGCTTAATCTTTGCGATGATAATTAACACTGTCTAGTCGGATTCAGGCAGTTGTGTAATTGACGGTAAAGAGTCGCAAATGATGAAACGGCTTTCTACCCAACTATATGTACCAACTGAGCAGCGAGTTCCCGTGAATCAAAGTCATACGAACATGGTCAAGTTCGCCACACCAGCGGATCCAACATATCGTACAGTACTTAGATATTTGATGATGTGGGTGGATAGCATTACTTTGTCCCATGGTATTTACAGGTCCTTTCTAAAGTGCAGCTGAAGGAGAAAAATACTGATACCTACTGTACAGTGGCAGCAAAAAAGCACCCCAATTCTCTAAGTATGTGCCCACTAGACATGTTTATTGTAGGTCCGTAACCAATAATTCGAAATAAGGTCCGCAAGAATACACCGACTGCCTCAAAAGTTTGAAACCCTCAGACTACGAAAGTTACCGTGATGAACTTTGGCTCAGACGACATGAAGATACCTGCACATGGATTCTGGAAGATCGGCGTTACAGAACATGGGCCGAAAAAGACAGCCAGGCAATTCTTTGGATCTGTGGCAATCCAGGCTGCGGCAAAAGCATCTTATCGTCATTTTTGACCACCGAAATTACTCGTGGCAAAACCAACATGCATATGGCTTATTTCTTCTGTGATGACAAGGATGAACGGTTACGGACTGCTAACGCAATCCTGGTGAACTTGCTCGCCCAACTTTTAATGCATGTACCTGATTGTATTGTGCACTTTTTGGCCGAGCCTGATTACGCCATGAACAAGGAGAAAACTTCCTGGAGTTTCGGCATGCTCTGGCGAGTCTTTGAGCGAATAATCAATGACGACCATCGTGGGGAGATCTATATTCTGATTGATGCTCTTGGTATTTACCCCTAAATAAATCTAAAGCTGTAGCTCACATCAGTAGACGAATGTGAGGAAGGATCACGGTTAGAGCTCTGGAACCAGCTGCAATATCTCTTATGCGATCCTACCACAACACGGCCTATCAAGATTATCATTACTAGTCGTCCACACATTCCAGTTGCATTATATTGGAAAGATGTCATTCAACTGCCTCTAGTTGCCCAAAACTTGCAGAGCGATATAACAGCATTCGTCGAAACCGAAATTCGCAAATTACCACAGATTACTGGTCGTCTGGGCGAAGAAGTACGGCAAGCTCTTGTAGATGGTTCTAACGGGATGTTCCTTTGGGCTTCTTTATTAGTCGACGATCTTAAGAAGTCCACGAACTCAACCCCCCAGGCTATCCGGAAGGCGCTCAAGACGGTACCGTCCGATCTTCCAGGTGTATATACGAACATCTTGCGTAAGATACGAACAGAAGACCAACCATTTGCCCAGGCTGTTCTTCGGTGGGTGGTATGGGCTGTCCGTCCGTTGACGCTACGAGAGTTGACAATAGCTATTGCAATTCTGCCGGAACATACTTGCATGTCCTCAATGCATGACGATATGCAGTCAGACCTCAGGAAGGTTTTGCGATTAATTTTTGGGCCGCTTCTCAGAATAGAAGATGATGACACAATCCATCTTGTTCACCAATCTGCAAAAGACTTCCTCAGTAACATGGATTTGTCTCCTTATGCGCTCCCCCATTTTAGCGTCGCATCCGCAAAGTCCAACTTTTGGCTTGCAATGGCTTGTTTGACTTATCTTTGTTTCGACGAATGTGAAGACGGACCGGTGGCTGGACATAGTGTGTCAGAGCAAAACGTTAAGCAGAATATTAAAATTCGAAAGCGCAAGCTTGAATTTCTGGACTATGCTGCAACGCATTGGCCCGAACATACAAGAATGGCAGACAAGGCGGACCATCAAGCCTTGTCTGGCTTCTTCCGCAAAGTAGCACAGTCCCCGAATAAAATCGATCTCGCCTACCAAATACTAGTTCTCTCTCGCAACGAAAAGTTTCAGAAAATCGCACCACTCCAAATTGCAACATCTCTCGGATTCGTCACATTTGTAAAAGACTTTTTGGATTGCGGTGCAGATATCAACGCTAGAGGTGGTATATACGGCAGCGCACTCCAAGCAGCGGCAAAGAGTGGTCACGAGGCTATAGTTCGTCTACTTGTTGACCGAGGCGCCGATATCAACACCCAAGGTGGTATGTACGGCAGCGCACTCCAAGCAGCGGCAAAGAGTGGTCACGAGGCCATAGTTCGTCTACTTGTTGACCGAGGCGCCGATATCAACACCCAAGGTGGTATGTACGGCAGCGCACTCCAAGCAGCGGCAAAGAGGGGTCAGGAGGCCATAGTTGGTCTACTTCTCGATC